>SDBU01000735.1_pt1 | contig 46713 bp, 80 predicted proteins | sample 2277071 | NCBI WGS metagenome assembly SDBU01 (sample SAMN10397929, study PRJNA504765) | marine sediment metagenome | isolation source: marine sediment core GS08_GC12, 126 cmbsf | place: Arctic Ocean: Gakkel Ridge, Loki's castle | collected 2008
CTATCAGCCTGTCTTTGTTGCCACTCGCAGCCTGACGGCCCTGTGTGGGGGCTTGCCGGGGCTTTGCAGGGGTAGTCTGGCCCACATCAGCAGTGTTATTCCAGAAACCATTATAGTACATATTGCCCTTGAACGAATTTGGTCCTATCTGGAATGATCCAGGCCCAATAGCTGTCAGGTCAGGGCCGTTGCCGAGATATATCTTGACCTTTTGCGTTTCGCCAGCATTGTCAGTGATATTCACTTGTTGGAACTTTTTGCCTTGCTCGGTGAATTTGACAGCATCAAAACTGTCCACGTTCCCTGTCATTGTCACTTTTGCTTGATATTGGCCATCCTTTTGGCCTTCAATTTGCCTGACTTCTGTAAAATTCATTGTTTTTCTCCTTTTCTAATTGGGTCTACTTTAACATATTCCATCTACGCCAACCTTCGGCGGAATTTCGTTTTTCTTCATCTAAGGCCTTTTGTAACTTATCGCCTCTGTCAACCTCGGCCTGCAAGTCAGCGTTCAGGCCGGATACTTGGGCCTGAAGCTGCTCGATTTCATCAAGTTGTTCATCTCTTAACTCTTGTACCCAACATTTCGTCTCTGGGCATTTTTCTTTATGTTTTTTGGAACAATTTTTATAGACTTCTATTTTGGCGCGAAGTTGCCCGATTTCGAGTTTCAATTCTTCTTTAGTTTTGAACGTACAACCAAATTGACATGCTTCATATTCGCCACCATGTATGCACATTCCCATAATCATTCTCCGTCAATAATAAATTTAGTCCACTTCAATACGTTCTGTTTAACCGGTTCTTTGCCAGCTTGGATATAAGAACAAGTCACGCCGTGCCTTACCATTCCTGGTATATCTCTCGATTCACTGGAATAATTATATCCTCTGTCCGGCTCACCTATATCCGATGGTATAGTAAACTGGTCTATGTAAATCTTCTTAAAATCTGGTTTGGTTTCACCCTTAACTTTCTCCGGCACGCCTGCTTGAACTATACCGACAGTTATATGTAAAGCTACCCCTCGCTGCAATGGCTTGTATGTCCCGACATTAACATCAGCAAGGGCATCACCTGAACTATCTGAAATACTCACTTGATGCTGCCACTTGCCTTTTGAAACTTCATACATTTTATGGCAATGCTTTACAACTACATCAAAACCACCAAATTTCTGAGAAATCGGCATTGCAAGAACACTTGCGATATTCATTTGCTTTGTATCTGTCATTATTCTATCTCCTAACAGTCATAAGGGGTACAGACATTCAGCGAACCACACTCAACACACGGCTTAGCGTGGATAGACGTATCCTGGACAGCACCACAATCAGGGCAGTCATTTTCTAGCCTGGCACGGCTTAACATCCCTGCCAGTAATCGGGTATGATCGCCGCAGGCTCTTATCCTCTTTACAGACGGCCAGTTGTTGATTCGCTCCTGAATGTCCTCAGCAGATTTCATTCGTTCGATTAGACCTGTCATTTTACTTTCCTTTTGGCAGTTGCAATTAACTGGCCGAGTTTCTGGTGGAATACTATTACTTCTCTGTCTTCGAATATAATACAATTGTCATTTGTGTCTAAACATACCTCATTATTATCATCAATGTAAACCGTAAGCTTGTTGCCTCTTTTTCTTCCTAAATCTCTTCGGTTAAATTCTTTCAAGTCCTTACTATTCCGCTCTAAGTCGTCGAAGATGTTGCCAAAGATAATTGCCCTTTTTGAAATATAGTGATGACTATTAAAATCTCCATTACTGTATTCTACTCCACCTTTCTTGTCGCTAAAGCCAGCAGAACTACGTTTAGGCTTATTATAGAAAAAAGGTTTATTTTGGTTACCTGGGTCTATCCCATAATCCCCATGGAGCAACGCAGGCTCGTCAAGTTCGGCTAATTTTGTTTCTGCTTCGGCAATCATAACCTTGCCATCTTCAATCATCTTTTCTGTTATTTCTCTTTCTGTACTCATTTTACTTTCCTTTCCGGTTTTATGTTCAAAATCAATCACTCCCATAATTCCCTACTTTCCGGCCGTTAGCCACTTTTTGCTGGTTCATTTCAGCCTTCTGCTGGCTTCGAAATCTTCGCAGATATAGTGGTCGTGCATAAATACATGGCCGCAATGCTCGCTTTTTTCATTGCTGCACGTCTGCATATCCTCCCATACTTGCGAACAAAACGTACAATTGGCACATATATCAATATTTTTATGGGTTGTCTTCTTTGTCATTTCGCTTCCAGAACTTCAACTTCCAGATATTGCCTGCCCCAGTTTAGAGCTTCCTGATGGGTCTCAAAGAATAAATCCAGCTTATTGCCCTTGATTGAACCACCCCTGTCTTTTACTTCAACAGGAAGGCCGTCAGCATAGCCCGGAACTACCATTAAAGTCCCAAAGGGATACTCCGGCGGTGCCGCTACAAAGAAACCCTCAGCGACCGCACCAGAAGCCGTAATACCGTCAGCGAACTTGCCACAGCAACAGGATTCTTTGCAATACGCAGACACATTCATCTCAATAACTGTCGGTATATGGTCAGCCGCAACCACTTCGGCTTTTACCGGCTGGCTTGCGCAAATCAGCACACTAATAAGAACCCCAACGAATACCGCAAGCACAAAGGCATATATGAGCATTGTAATCTTCATTTTACTTTCCTTCCTGCTTTTATGGTTTAACCGGATGAGTATTCAAATAATTGGTTATTTTTTTCATCAACCTCTTTCGTGCCTTCTCGTTTTCGCTATCTGAAATAATTCCACGCACATAAACCCTTACAAGTGCCTCGGCGTCTTTATCAAATTCAGGCAAAGAAAAATCAGGGTTATTAAATTGCTTTTGTAATTGCTTGCTAACCGATTCCGTTAATGCTCCAAAATACAATTTTAATTTCATTTTACTGTTTCCTTTCTTAAAAAGAGCGAGGCAGGCAGGATTTTTACCTGCTTGTCCGCTTTCGTTCATTAGGTCGCGACCCCAATGCGGGCTCGAACCACGGACTGGCAGTCAGCCAACTATAAACCACCTCATTTCACACACGCCGCTACCTCGCTCTTCACTTTTCAAAACCGGCGGGCAGGAAAGCTAACAATTTTCATACTCCTGCTTGAGATGTTTGCTTCACGGCTATGCCGCCGCCGGTTATATTCACTGTTTGTTTCGTATCCCTACTGTAAAACAATGTTTACATATTATCCATGTTCCTATGTTATGATAATTCAAATGAACTTGCACTGTTCTTAAATAACCGCTCCTCTTTTCAGTTTTGCACTCCACACAAACTGCATCCGCTGGTAAGTTCTGAATCTTTAATACATATAATTCAACGCATATTGACATTGATTATACTCCTTTCTTAAAAATAGGGCAGGCCAGATTCGAACTGGCAACTGTCAAACGCTGTATTCGCTTGTATAGAAACAATTTCTTGTCCAACGCATTGACCACCAAGCTTAATGTGCGTCTACCTACTAATACCTATTCCGCCACTGCCCTGTATTAAGTTTTCAAAGTGGGTAAAGAATTACTTAATTTGTTTCTTTGCCCAGTCATTTACCAATATAAGAAGATTTTCGGGTAACTGCGAAACTTGCTCATTACTCGCAAGTTTGGGGATGATGTAAATAACAGCCATTTCCTTTGTATTAGGAACTGCTACGCCAATACCAACCATAATAATACTCCAGAAAATTACCCTTTTGAGCCACGTTCTAATGAGCGCAAAATCCTCGTCGCCCATAGCGCGACTAATCCCGTAAAAAACTAAAGCTGTCGGTAAAATCAAATACAAAAACATACTACATACCAAATTGATGTCATCACATATTGCAATTAGATAGAGCAGAAATCTCATTTTCGTTCTCCTTTAATAAAAATTAACATTATATTATTTTTCTCAAAGTGGGGCTGCTATGGTCTGCTGGGGGGGGACAGCATATGATCCACAGGCAGCCCCGAATTACTTTAACTGTCCTATCTTATCCGCCAATGCCTTTGCAGCCTTATGGAATAGCGACAAGGGCTTATTTTTATTGAGAACATCATTGTTGCGCCGATATGTGTCATCATACAGCTTGCAACAGTCAAAATGATTAGGACACTGTTTACGTTTTATAAGCGGGCACGTTATACCATCTTCTGCGAATAGTTTGCATAGTCCACAATAAGCACCCGTAAAATGTGCTCTTAATTCCGTCAAGGTACAACTACTCCAAAAGTCCCATTTCAGCTTGGCCTGATCAATAGCCTCGGCTCTGGTTTTTACCTTCGCATACGCTTTTATAACTTGCTGATATGTTATTTTCATTTTTCTGTTTCCTTTTCAAACAAAACATCTACTTCAGGATAATCTTGCCGAACAATATCAGCACATTTTGCTAAAGCCTTTTTTCTGGCAGCAGCAGCATCAGCAGCATCAGCATTAGCAGCAACAGCATAAGCAGCATAAGCAGCAGCAGCATCAGCAGCATCAGCATTAGCAGCAACAGCATAAGCAGCAGCAGCAGCATAAGCAGCAGCAGCATCAGCAGCATCAGCAGCAGCATCCTGCACTTCTTTTATTGTTGCATCGCCTTTTGCCCACCTTTCTGCCGTTTCGATAGTCAAGAGTGGCCGGTTTTCACCTTCTTTCACATACTTCAAAGCCAACCTTGCACACTTGCAAGCCGTTAAAACAAGCTGCTTTCTCTTTTCACATTCAGGTTCGCCGGACAACGCACCAATCAGCCAGAGCATCCAGTCGCCCCGCTTGCAATCGTCCCATAGCTCTTGGGATGTTTTATACTTGGTCGCAGCCCCAATAGCAGCACTGCACGCATATAGAGACTCAATTTTCTCAATATATTTGTTTATCTTCATTTTACTTACCTTTCTATACTGTCGGGCCGACCTCGGCCATCCTTTGCCGACCCGACTTTGAGGAGGAGGATAAGCAATACATCATTTAGCCTTCCTTTTCTTGTTCAAAGCCACTATCTTATTGTAAAATGCCGTAGGTTTCATTCCATAATGATACGAAGTGCGGCCACAATGAAAGCGTTTATTTACTAAGTTGCCTGGACAGGACGAACACCCTCTACCTTGCCGTTCTGCATATTCACAAAAGAAACAATCGGCTTGAACATTCTTAAAATGGTGGCTCTGCATCCATTTCTCTTTTAGGTGAGTTATACTTTTAGCATTTCTGGCTTTCTTTTGTTTTGAAATCCACTTCCACATCTCAAGACACAATTCCCAAGTTCTATCAAGACTTACTTTTTTCATAATAATCTCCTATCTATTATCCAATCGTGGCCTCGGAAAATTCTCGATCCCACCACCTGGCGGGCCAGGTAAAGGCACTCTCTCGCCTTTAAGCTCGCCAAGCTGCCACTTATCAGCAGCGCTAGGCAGAGACTCTGTAATCACACGGGTAAAGCCCGTACAGGTCTCACCGTCCATTATTCTAAAGTATTTTACATACTTCATTTTGTCCTCAAGTGCCTTTTAAGCAATCAGGCCTCACTTTCTGCGATAGCTTGCCGTGCTTGAATGATTTCCCAGCAACGCTCACAATCAAGTTCTGTATATTTCTTATATTGAGTTATCATGTTTTTCAACGCTTCCCGCAGGTTGACCTTTTGTTCTGCAAGCTGGCGGGGCGTGAAGCCTGTCTCGTTAGCTACTGCACCTGCTTCGGCTATAAGATGAGCATCAGCTTCGGCTGCTTCTGAATTACAATCGTCTTCTCCATACCAAGTAACTTTGGCTATGGACGCAAATGTTCCATTTTTATTCTCTATGCCTATTAAAATTTCATCGTCTTCTTCATACTTTCGTATTACCCATTCACCTTTAGTTATATCCATTTCAACCTCTACTTTCTCATCACTCTATAAAACTCAACAAGTGACCATATTGAAATTAAAAACCATATTGTTAAGGGGAGTCTCATTTTAACATCCCTAAATGCCTTAGAGATTGTACTTGCTTACTATTATTCGTACTTTGGCTTCGGCTTCTTTCACTCGCTTCTCAAAGTTTTCGTAAAATGCCTTTGATTCGTTACGTAACTGCCGTATTGTTAAATATGCGGCTAAAATGGCTTGTACTGTTGGTGTCGGGTTTGCCAAGCATGTAGTACAAATATAGCAATCGCCAGAGCCAGAAAAAGACACAGCACCAGAAAATTTCTGACCGACATTTTTGCTTTTGTCGCAATTAAAACAAAAGTCTTTACCGCAACCGGCACAGTTATTAAATACATGCTCGTCAGTCTGGCAGTTATCACAACAGGTTATTGTCTTTTCTGTTTGCTTTTTCATAATATCCTCTACTTTCCGGCTTTATGCCAACAAAACTGCAAATGATTTTTTGTGTCCCGCTGTGGGCTGTTCAGCTTTTTCTTTGTGTTCGTCACATAAATAATAGAAATAAGTAAAAGTTTGCTTTTGTTGTGTATATTTATCGATTTCTCGCCACAAAGCCTTATCTTTACAGCCTCGCCTTTGACATATCATTTTCCTGTCCCTTCACAAGATAAGCCAGCGACGCGGGGAACGTGACTAAACGTTAGAGGAGTTGCGCCGCTGACTTGTTTTTCGGATTGTTTAGTCACGCTATTCATATATTACAATATATATTATCTATCACAGAAGTCAAACTAAAAATAAAAAAACCTTCAAAATAGTTGTTTCTGGGCTGCAAAGGCCGAAAAAATATTACTTGACAATATTAAAAATAGTGATATATTTTGATGATATACTTATAGAGTAAAAATGACAGAAATAACAATAAATATTGACGGATTATCTGATGATGAAATGGCAGCGTTGGTGCGTGTAAGAGATAGAAACCATTGTCAATTTGCTAAGATTTATCCATTGATATGTAAAGAGTGTAAAAGTAAGGGATTAGAGGTGCATCATATTGTAGCCCGAAACGGAACTAACAATACAGTAAACAATTTAATATTATTATGTCCCGCACACCATGATTTATTACACGGTATAGAAAATGGAGAATGTTCACGAATACAAGTGATAATGGCGGATTATGGTATAACGCAGCGTGAATTAGCTGCGGCGTTGTGTGTAACGCAACCGGCTATTTCACAAATACTTAGGAATAATAATTGTAGCGTAGCAAGAGCAAAAACATTAAAAAAGTACATAAATGAAAAAACAGGTAAAAAGTACATAATTGAAGATTTATTTGAAAAGGTACGGCCTAAACCCAAATAGATACAAGTATAAGTTAAAAAAAGTTCCAGAATTATATTGACTCTCACGCTCAGTAAGGTAGAATTGCAAGCTGCGTAATGTATTTACGAATACCTTAAACTTTTGGCCGAAAGTGAGGTGCAAAATGAGATAGTGGTAAAAGACCATAAAATAGGGTTGGGCAGTATTGTCTGGCCCTATCTTTTTAGCGTTTAGTTAAAAGTAGCTAAAAGTTTTCTTGACTTTTAGATTTTAATATGATACAATGAGCTTTAAATGGATTTTGAGGCTAAAAATAGTGATTATAAGCGGTGCAGGACAGTCAATCAAGCAAAGGGTTTGTCCTCGCCGCTTTTTTTATAATTTGAATTGAGCGGCCTGATTCCCCGCTATGAGCCAGCGAAAGCAGCAGGAACAGTACAATGTCAATGGTAAGAAGGTTGACGAACAAACCCAGCGAAATATCGTCACAGGACTTCACCCTATCCTGTGCCACAGTATGTGTGCTTGATTGACAGATGGCAAGTGCTGGCTAAAATGGGCGAAACTGTCAAGGATTTGAACATTTGACCGACGGGACTGGATGAATGTTGAGAATTGCCCCTATTTTTAGGGTGATTCTCTATTCTCCCTCTGGTCCTGGATGATAATGAAGAAGAACAAGCGCAAACGAAAAGAACAGCGCATGATTGAACAGAAGCGCCGAGAAGATATAAACAAGTTAGTTAAGCAACAAAAAAGAGACTTGAGATTTGACGCAAAACATAGCATTTATGGAATAAACGACAGAATCAGGTAATTATAACTATAAACTAAGGGTGGTTAGAGAAAACAACCACTGAAAGTATAAAGTCTTTTGAACCGCCCTTTTAATTTAATAATGAGTAACATACTAAAATAAGGCATATATTATATACATTTGATTGAAATAAGCTGTCAAAGTTTACTCGGCTGGCCGAAATCGGCAGTCTTTGACAGTAAAGCGCTCTTTTGCAGCCGAGCAGACAAGTTAATAGCGTTTTTGAGGTTGTGGGCTAACCTTTTAGATTATCAAGAACATTTCTGAGTTTTTCGTAGTTTCTGACTGAGATTGAGGACTTGTTGTTGAGGTATTTGTAAATGGTGTCCTGGTGAAGATCGGCCAGTCGCGCTAGTTTAGCGATTGACACGGACTTTTGTTTGATTAGTGATTTTAGTTCGTCTATAAGCATTGTTTACCTACTTTCCGGCCTGTGGCCTATTGGTTAAATTCCAGTAAAATTGCAGTAATATCTTCAAGGTGATGTTTGTTTTTTAGGGCAGCTTTTGCGGTTATCGGTATTTTGAGAATAGCAGGGTCATTTGTAGCATCAATGATAACCGTGTGGTGTGGGCAAGGTAGTGGATGTCCACAAAACATTTTTGGAATATCAACATCTGGAGCGGTACAACATAAACTATCTTTAATTCTTTGTTTCAATGCTTTCATAACTTACCTCTACTTTCTGGCTGTTTCAGCCGGTACTAAATTTATATCAAACACTAAATTTATACTTAGCACTAAACAGGTGTTACTTTTAGCCGTTAAGATTAAAGACTGAATAATAGTTTTGCCCGTTTGATAAGTTTCTTGCTTGCAACGCACTGGCCTAACGCATTTTCAACTTGCTGCAAAGTGATATATTTGAAAATTACGCCTTGCTCTTTCAGTTTTCCTCTAATTTGTCGGTCTAATATGCCGAGGTTTCTCCAATATCGACCATTTTCATCAGTTCCAATTCTCATTTTCAGCTCCTTTCGTTAAGGTTAAAGCCCTGGGCTTTTTTCTTGACTTATTTTCTCTTTATGTTACATTTAGCATAAGAGGTGATATAATGAAAAAATGTAGCTGTTGCAAAATCGTCCAATCATTAACAAATTTTAGTAAGCAAAAGCATAGTAAGTCCGGTATTAGGTCGTATTGTAGAACCTGTGCAAAACAGAAATACCGAGCATATGCCACAAAATCAGGCAGATATAAGGGCATTATACGGCCAATTGGAAAGCAGTTTGTGTGCCATAAGCCCAAATTAACGATTACAGCGTATAATCAAATGCTGGAAAATCAAGGTAATGTTTGTGAAATCTGCGGCGAAAAACAAAGAGTTCGATGTTCCCGCACAGGACAGCCGCTAAGGTTATTTATCGACCATTGCCATACAACGGGCAAAATCAGAGGGTTGTTGTGTTCGCAGTGTAACACCGCCTTGGGCATGCTTGATGATGATTTAGACTTGTTAGCATCAGCAACATCATACCTGATAAATAGTTCTTAAATTGTCAAAGAGCATTATTCCGGCGAACCGTGCAGGGCCGGGGATTAATCAGTCCACTTGTTCCATTGTAAATCCCAAGCGATGCAACTGTCTTCGCAGTCTGTTCGTCCACCTGTGCAGCCATCAGCTATTAACCGACCAATTTCGGCCTGTTCTGTGTCGTTAAGAGGCTCGCTGTTTTTGTAGCTGTTCTTTTTTAGTGTAGCAATGTTGCTGGTGTACTGATGATATTCGTCTACACGCTCGTCCTCAGCATCGGATAAATCAAGTGATTCATCGCTTTCAATTAAAAGACTTACAAAGTATTCAATTTGTTGTAGTTCTGCTTTCATTGTCTTAATTCCTTAATAAAGGGTTAGTGTTAAGCTATTATTGATAAGATGTTCTCTTTAACTTGATTAGCATCTTCTAAAGCGTCTATACAGTCTATGCGGGTAATTCCAGATGATTCTTGCCATAAATAACGGCCATTTTCATAAACTGTAACGAAGCCAACGAAGCCTCTTTTTGTGATTCGAGTTTTAGCTTTAATTGTTGTTTTCATGATTAAGACTCCATTAAAGTTATCATTTAACTACGTTAATTTTTTTAATAAACATTGTGGGCGATTTTGATAGATTTTCTTCAAGCATAGTTTACTGCAATGCCTACGCTTTTTTCGTAAAGTGGGAACAGTAAAGGCGGTTCCACAGATAATGCAGAGTTTATCGTGAAATATACGGGTTTTATGTATTTTAGTGTGACAAGACACACAGAGAAAGATTACATCTAAGGGCTTGTTATAGTTTTCGTGGTGTTTTTCTAATTCAGCTTCTGTATCGCCGCAAGCCATACAGAACATAGAAACTGTTAAATTACCTCTTTTGACCGCCACATTAGCTTTGGTGCGGACACGATTACCTTTTTTGTAACCAACAAGGCTCATTTTGTGACCTTATAAAAAAGCAAGCCAGCACAGATTGACAACTGGACAGAAGTATCCGTACCGGCTTGCGTTAAAAACAGTTTGTGAGTTTGTCCAGTCATCATAATAAAATATAGATTATAATCGGCAAGTGTCAAGTATAAACTTTAATAAATATGTAGAATATCTCAAAAACGCTATTAAGTAATTATGGGATAAAGAGTTATGTTGAAGGAAAAAGTTTGCCCTTGTTGTAAAAAAAATAAAGACGCAAAGGAATATGTTAGATGTCCCAAAAACATCAGCGGATTAGCAACGTACTGCAAGCAGTGCCAAAGAGAGAAGGGTTATGCTGATGGACTCAAGCAATATGGGATGACTCTTGATGATTACAATGATATGTTTGACAGACAAGAGGGATGTTGTAAAATATGCGGCAGACATCAATCTGAGTTAAATCATAGGCTTTATGTTGACCATAACCACGAAAGTGGGCAAGTTAGAGCATTGCTTTGTAGTCGGTGTAATCTTGTTGTGGGTATTGTTGAAAAGAACGACATAAAGGCGGTGCAAGCGTACATAGCTATTGTAAGGCCATAACAGGTGATAAAAACTAAAGATAATAATCACTAACTGAATACTGAAAAGAAAGTTCTAATTTATGCTGAGTATAAAAGAAAAATACGGTAGCAGCCCAGCAATAAAAGCTTTGCCAACAGTTAGACAATGGAGTAAGATGGATATTAAGAAAAAAGTCTTTGCGGCCGCCCGGATGATAGAAAACAGGCTTATAGCCTCGATTATAAGCCGTTAAAACAGATAAGGGCACTGTAACTATGCTAAACACTAAAGACAGACAGGACATTATCCAGCTTTTTGCGGAAATAATAGCTATTCTGGTATTCTCAATCTTAATTACTAAGGTATAAACTATGAGACCTAAAAGAGTATTTACCGACGAAGAAGTACAGAAGATTGAAGAGTATGCGAGCAATAACTGTCATTTAGATACAATAGCTATGGCCTTGGGTATAGCGAAAACAACGCTTGTAAGGCGTTATGGTACGATAATAGAGAAAAAGAGAGCTGAGGGACGTATAAAGCTACGGCAGAATCAAGTTGATTTATCTAAAAACAACCCCGCAATGGCTATTTTTCTGGGTAAAAACGAGCTTAATCAGGTTGATAGGCAGGAAATCAAGCAGACTGGCGATGCTGCTGCTCTGTCTGCGAGCGAGAAGCCATTATTTGACGAGATATGCGCTGAGTACAAGCTGCGTTTGGCTCGTCCGGCGTTGAAGCTGCGTGATAAGTCTATAGGTTGAAAGGGTTTAAGAATGTACAAGGACAAGAATAAGCAGAAGGAAGCGAACAGGCTAGCTAAAGAGAGATGGAAGGCTAAGAAGGCGGACGTTGCGGCTTTGGGTATTCCACCCAAGGGTATTCCACGTGAGGGTATTCCACCTCTTGAAAGAATACCCGAGCGCACGGCTCAAGGCAACATCCGAGTAAGCAAGCCAGGCGATGTAGACTACGATGGTTGCATGGAGTTGGTGGAGGGCGAATGGAGACAGAAGCCATTGCCGGACATACCACTGGCCGAGTACGGCAAGCGCAGGCTGAACACAGCTATCAGAGCTTACCCGCATGCCGCATGGGTTAACTCGCCTGAGCACAAAGAGCTGATGCATCGACTACACACCATGACTGTTGCTGAGTTGGAGGCTGAGGGATACTTCGTACCATGTTGGAAGCACGCTACAGAGCCAACAGCGTCCACACAGACAGCCTAACTGAACCGAAGGGTATAAAACTATGCAAAAGGACAAAGCATGCTTAAATCGAGAGGCGGGGTCAAGGCAAGGGGGTCGGCGGTGGACTACAAGTACCTGTTGTTCCCTGAAAAATTTACGGCTGGGGGTAATGTTAATATAGGTAAGCTATGACGGACGAAGAAAAACTCGAAGAAATATGCGATGAGAACATCGAATGCACTTGTGATATGTGTTCGCCATGGAATAGATGTAGAAGATGTATGGCTGCTGGTACACTGAATATGATGGCAGAAATAGCGAGGGAGGGATTAGAAGAGATAAAGGTTAAGAGGTGATTGAAGCTTTAATAAAGGCTGAAAGGGAATGTACTTCTGCGGTGGATGTTCTTCCTGAAAAGGTTTTGCGTCCGATAGGGACTATTTTTAGGGAATGGCTTGAGGATATACGTTCTAATGATCTTCCTCATTGGATTTCTTGGCGTGTAAAGGGTTATGGTGAGACTTATCGAGGGCGCAGAGGTGATACGATTTTATATGAACGCCATGAGGAGCTTGAGAGTTTTGAACCGTATATCAAGATAGGTAGTTTATGTTTATAGATATATTAATAATTAGAAAGATTCATAAAATTTACCAACTTGCTGTGATATTTATAAGTTTGAAGTTTTTTCAGATTAGTTTATGTTGGTGTTTTCGAGAGAGATATGATAGTGGTTTTGGTTTATTTCGTTTTGGTATAGGTCGATTTGTGGAGTGTGATAACAGGTTTGGATTAAGCATACAGATTTTGTGGTTTAACAGATTGCTATTAAGAAAGATAAGGAGATAAAAAATGAGTAAGCACGGACATGGTAAGGTGCAGAGTTCTGCGGCGGTGGTGGTGAATCCTATGCCGGCGAAGAAGACTGGTGTGAAGCGTAGGGGTCGGCGTGGTAAATAAGAATTTAGAAAAGGCGATGATACATGATTCTTTGATTTGGGCGCATGAGAAGAGAATAGCTCTGCGTGACGGTATAATTTTTTCGTTGGAGGATATGCAGTATTTGTTTGATATTATCGGTTGTGACAAGAAGGTTGTGAACTGTAAGAAGGGTGCTCAGATGTGTTTGACTACTGCTATCTTTTTGGATGATGTTCACGCCTGTAAGTTCCGTCGTTACGACCAGAACATAATGTATATGATGCCTACGAAGACTGCTGTTGAGCGTTTAAGTCAGGTTTCTTTCGACCCGATATTCCAGTACAATCCCTGGATAATGAATAAGGGTGATACTAATACTACGATGTGTCGTGAGATTAACGGTCGTTCGATTGTCATGGTTGGTGCTCAGCCTAAGAAGGTTGGTGGTTCTTCTGTTAAGGACTCTGACAATCTTCGTTCGATACCATGTGATGTGATTGACAGGGACGAGATTGACTTGATGGATGTTGATATGGTATATCAGTCTAAGCAGAGATTGAAGCGTTCGAGGTTTAAGATAGAGAGGAATTTCGGGACACCTACTTTTCCTAATTACGGTATTGACAAAAAGTACGAGGAGTCTGACCAGAGGAAATGGCAGATTAAATGTGGTGGTTGCGGTAAATATACATGTCTCGGCCAGACTTTTCCTGACTGTATAGTTCAGGATAGCGGTCGATGGTTTCGGTCGTGTATTCATTGCGGTAAGGAGATTTACGTAAGGGATGGTTCGTGGCAGGCTGACTTCCCTGACAGGCGGGAGGCGGGGTTCTGGGTGTCTGGGTTGCTGTCTCCTTTAGCTGACCTTGACGAGTACATGTATGATTTTCACCGTGTCGAGGGTGCGCACATGTCGGAGTTTATGCGTTCGACTTTAGGGATAGCTACTACTGAGGCGGAGAATCAGTTGGATGCGACTACTGTTTTATCGAGGTGTACTTCCGAGCACAACCAGATGGTATCTACCGGCAGGACTGCTATGGGTGTTGATATTGGTAAAGTCATTCACGTGGTCATAGGAATCCGAACAGCCAGAGAGGCGTATGAGATTCTTAACGTTTCGAGGTTGAATAATCTGAATGAGTTGCATGATTTGGCACAAAAGATGAATGTACGGAGTGCTGTAATAGATTCCGGCCCGCACGACCACGGAGTCAGGGAGTTCCAAAAGGCCGAGCCTTATACTATATATTTATGCCAGTATTCCGAGCAGATGCCTGGCAAACCTAAATATGATAAAGAGGGTTTTGTTAAATGCAATCGTAATGAATGGTGTGATAAAGTCCACATGACTTTTACTGAGAACAGGATAAGAATCCCCAGGGTCAGTAAAGAGATAACTGAATACGCTAAGGAAATGACCTGTACGGCCAAGACAATAATTGAGAACCCTGATACTGGATTGGTAAAGCCGAGATGGATAAAACTGGGCGAAGACCATTATTTCCATGGAACTTTATATTTCCTGTTGGCTGCGTACAGGACTTCTGCTCGACCGAGAGGCGTGAAAATTAAAACACCGACGCATTGTGTAAACTTATGGAAGTAAAAGGAAAAGAAAATGAATAAAAAATGCACAAGATGTAAAGGCGAATTAACTTTTATTGAAAAGACGAAGTGTTACAGATGTTTGACTTGTTATCCTGAAGGCCAGAATCAGCCTGTCGAGAAACCGGTCAAGAAAGAAGACCCTGACATTGTGATACTGAAAAAGAGAATTAGGGATGTCATTGCCGAAGTAGTTCCTGATATGATTCGGGAAGAGTTGGAGAACTGGGTCGCTCCGGCAACTATGACTTTTACAAATGGGAATCAGGCTGAGATTCAAATTCCAGAACTTGACAAGAAGAAAAACTGGCGAAGCGAAGCTAAGGATTTAGGTATTGAAGTTTACGACAGAGAAAAAAAGTGTCCAAGAAAGAAAGTCGATGTTGTCAAAGACATTGAGGATAAACTAAACGAAATTAAAGAAGATAGTATAGAACTTGCTACTGTAGCGAGTTAAGATTGAAAGCCCAGTCGAATAGGGCAATTACGTCCGCCAGTAATGGAACGGACAAGAAAGGAGTTTTGTTATGGCAACTCACGCAGCGTTTTTAAGGAAAGAAGGCATTGATTATACGATGGGGAAAAATGCCGATAAAACGATTGGGGTGTCCCCTGCCCACTTCAATCCTAATGCAGCTTTTGGTAAGGTGTATTGGGTTGATAAGAGTACGGGTGATGATTCAAGTGATGGGTTATCGCCGGTGAATGCGTTTTTAACTGTTGCTGCGGCGATTACCGCAAGCAACCTCACGGTTGGTTCCTATAATATGAATACCATTTACGTCAATGCCCAGACGTACACTGAAGACTTAACGGTTTTCCCGAAAAACTGTAACGTTATTGCTATTGGTTCCAAGACTCGAATCAGTGGCAACCAGACACTTACTTCAAATGTAGGATGGAACTCTCGCTGGTGGAATTTTGAGTTCAGGTCAGGTGGAAGTTCAGCACCTATTATTACTATTCCGAGTTCTGGTCATGGAGTTGAGTTTCATAATTGTAGAATCAAGAACAATAGCGGGAGCACAACGATTGGAATACAGTTTGGTGATGGTTCCGATATGATGGTTGACCAATGTTACTTTGGTGGCAATCCACAACTTCCTATTGCTATAAAATTTGCCGCCTCGACTAATATCGGTTGTGTAGTCAGTAGTAGTCGTATTGGCGCTACAACTACTGGTATTGAACTTGCAGCAACGCTTGGGTCAAGTTACCAGAATTTGATTATAGGTAACTCAATCGCAAGGCAAGACCCAAATTCTCAGGCACAAATGGCTACAGGTATCAAGGAACTTAAAACGGATGGCCACTCGGGGTTTGCGATACATGATAATAACATTAGTGCCGTTGATGCAATTCTCTTCACATATACCGGCGGGGTTAATTATCATCAGTGGTCTGCTGTCAGGAACCGTACCGGCCAAGATGGAACTGCTGCGTGGGAAGACGCATAAGAAAAAGGAGATTAAATTATGGCAGCTCCAATTATTAACAATTTATTGTTGCCAGGAAATACGATTCTTGTTTTACCAGACGAAGGCTCTTTGCCGACAACCGGTAAGATATTCCGTTGGTCGAGTGAGGGTGGTGGTCATTTTTTAACTGTTGCCAATGGAAATTCCGGCCCTGTAGGAGAATTTACTCATATTCTTTTTGTTCGTGAGATGACTACGGAAGTGAACATTAATGGGGTTGAATATTTGGCAATGTATATAAATGCTGTTGTTGGTTTAATACCAGATTAGGAGATTTATAATGGCAAAAAAAGTAAAGAAAGCAAAAAAAGAAGAATCAAAGTCTTTCGTTTCAATTCCACCTCCGAAAGATTGGATGGATGAGTTGCTGAAAAAAGAAGGTCGTGAAAACGAGATACCTAAATAGGATAAACTATGACAGCTAATTTATTCGATGCCGGTGACGAGCAGAGGCTTGAGCGAGAGATGACTCTTACTGACCAGCGTCCACGCCAGCAGTTTACCGAAGACAGGTCGCCGGAAGAAGACCCTCTTGATACCGTGCGAGAAGAGGAAAATCCGTTTAATGCGATGCTGGATGGTTTGTTGGCAGCTTTGAAATCCAGACTTTAAGGAGCAAATATGAGTGTATTTAGAAAACCGAAGACCCCGAAACTGCCTCCTCAACCTGAGCCATTAGAGGAGGTTGAGGTAATCGAAGAAGAAGCTGAAGTTGCAAAGAGGCGTGAGCGTAAGCGACTTCAGCGCGGCGGTCGTAAATCAACGATAATCAGTGGAATAACGGCAGCTTTGAAAAAACGTCTCGGGGAGTAACCCCTTTATTGGCAATGACTTATGGCAGATAATGTACGAAATACCGATAGTGTAAGTAGTATCTTAGACAGATATAATGCTGTAAGGTCTCGTAAGCAGGAGTCTGACGGTCTGCGTCAGGAGGCAGGTCAATATTCATGGCCGCAGGCTTGGCGGCAGGTGAGAAATGCCGAGCAGTCCGAAGGTGAGCTTAATACGATAGACCTCTACGATTCTACTGCGTTGATGGCGGCGTTTACTTTAACGTCGGCATTGTTTTCGTTTTTAATGCCTGCCGGAGCTTTTTGGTTTGGTTTTACTGCTCAAGACCCGAAAGTCAATGACGACCAGGCTATGAGAGAGTGGATGTCGTCTGCTTCGTCTAAGACCCATAAGGAGATATGGCGTTCTAATTTCCAGAGAGAGATGTTTATAACTATCCGGTCGATGGTCGTATTCGGTACTGGGATAATTTCTGTTGAATTGATTGGTAAAGACCTTGTATTTCAATCTCATCATGTTGGTTTCATGTCATTTGACTGTAATAATCGTGGTGAAATTGACACTGCGTACAGGCAGATATTTTATACAACTCGTCAGGCGGTGCAGGAATTTGGTATGAAGATACCGAGTAAGTCAGTCCAAAAGGCTATTAAGTCCGGTAAATGGGACGAGAAATTTGAATTTGTTCACGTAACTGCTCCGAATAAAGACTTTAATGAAACTAAATTAGGTTCAAAGAATAAGCGTGTGAAGTCTTTATATATAATGATTAAAGATAAGGCCATTGTCAAAGAGGGTGGTTTCGATGAACTTCCTTATCTGGTTGCGAGGTTTGCGCTTGTACCTGGCGAAATTATGGGTCGTGGCCCAGCTATGGAATTACTTCCTGAGATTAAGATGTTGAATCGTATGAAGAGAACGTTCCTTGAAGCTGCTGAAAAAGCTGTGAATCCACCGTTGATAGTAGAAGATGACGGCGTGGTAGGTCAGCCGGTAACAAGTGCGAATGGTATGATTGTAGTCAGAGCAGGTGCTCAATTCCCAGCACCTCTTGATACTGGAACTAACGTATTATTAAACGCAGAAGTTATTCGTGACCAGCAGAAGGTAGTTAAGGAAGGATTTTTAATCAATAGATTCAACACTTTAGAGGATAAGCAGAATATGACGGCCTTTGAAGTTGGAATCCGCAAGGAAGACGACTTAACGATTGTCTCTCCGCAGGTAACGCCGTTACAAAAAGAGACGCTTGACCCGCTACTTACGAGGTCGCTTAATCTTTTAATTAAAGCCAAGCGGATACCTGAACCGCCTAAGACGTTTGATTTTGATATTGCTTATCAGGGCAGACTGTCTTTGGCAATGGCTTCTGTTCAGTCTAATGCAATGGAAGCTACTTTGGCTAAATGGCAACCTTATGCAGACACAACGTTTGTATTTAGGAATCTTAACTGGCATAAAGCATTTAGAATTTCATGGATGGCTGCTGGCGCTCCTGCTGATGTACTTACTGACTTTGATGAGATGATTAAGGATTTAAAGAAAGAGAACGATTTATTGGAAGCTCAAGCGCAGGCCGAAATTGCTGATACTGCGAGTAAGGCATTTAGAAATGTTAATAAGACTATTGAAAGTGGAAGTCCTGCTGAGCAGTTGGTTTCGTAGGAGAGAAAATGGTTGATAAGAAAAATTTCAAACCAAAATATAACGTAGTTGCGGCAATCATTTATTTTAACAGAGCGTTAGAGTGTAATGATTATAAAGAAGCAAAGAGAATTGCTGAAATGTGTATAAGGGCACAGGAGGAAGAATGATAGAAGTTGACAAAATCAAAGCAGATAACGAAAAAAAGAGATTGGAATTGATTTGGACTTATAAGAGATTTTTCAAGACTGATGACGGTAAGATAATATTCGAGGATTTGGAAAGATATTGCGGCCAGAACAGGTCGAGTGTGTGCCGTCAATCACCTAATCCGTACCAAACTTCGTATTGCGAAGGAATGAGAAGTATATTTTTGTATATTAACGAAAAGATAAACCGTAAGGAAAAAGAAAATGACTGACCTATTAGAAGCTAACAAAACGCCTGAAACACCTGAGACAACTGAAACTGGCTGGGTAGGTTCAACTGGTGATTTTGGTGAAGGCGTACCGGATAATATTAAGTCTCTGATTGACAATAAGAAATGGGATAATGTCGGTCAGTTGGCTGATGCTTTCGTTGAGTTGGAGAAATTCAATGGTGGGAAGATTAAAGTTCCTGAAGCCGAAGATGTCGAAGGTTGGAATGCTATTTTTAATCAGTTAGGCCGTCCTGAATCATACGATAAGTACACTTTTGAAACTGAAAGCAAAGTACCTGTTGATGATACTCTGATAGATTCTTTCAAACAGTTCGCTCACAAAGAAAATTATACTCAGAAGCAGCTTCAAGGCGCGATTCAATTTCAATTAGATGCCGTCGAAGCACAGGATAAAATTTATAACGAGCAGCTTGACACTCGGCGAAATGAAAACATTCAGGCTATGAAAGACAAATGGCAAACCGACTTCGAGCCTACTATGACGAAAATTGACGCAGTGGCGGAAAAACTTAAAATATCGGAGTTCTTTAAGGAAAGGGGTATAGATAAAGAGCCTGAAATAATAAACATGCTCCTTACGATAGCCAATAGTGACTCTGAAGACTCTTTGACGGGGCCGTCGTTGCCGCGTGAGCTTAAAAGAACTTTAACAGAGCAAATGGCAGAACTAAAAGCAAGTAAAGCGTTTACTGATAAATTCGACCCTGCTCATAAAAAAACAATAGAGACTTTTATAGCTCTAAATATGGAAATAGCGAATACGGGGCAGAGTCAAGCCCCACGTTCGTAAATTCAGATAAGCCGGAAACGGCCCTGATGATGATGGTAATTCCATTCGTCCGCTGTGCGTAAAGCAGAAGTGATTGGCCCTTCACGGGATAACCTTGAGCGTTAAACATTTAAGGTTCTTTTTGGAGGCCAATCATGGCTAATCAAGTAAGGAACACCAATAGTACCACTGGTTATACGGAGGCATTTTACAACTCCTATCCCACGGGGTACGAGCATGTTCTCCAGGAAAGAAAGCCTCAATTTCAGGGTTTAATGCGTGAAGAGCGGATAGAGGGCGAGAACGAGTCTTACGACTTCCTCGGCGTCATCGACTTGACCGATAAACAGACCCGATTCGAGGACATTCCTATTGAGGACATAACACACAACCGCAGGTGGATTGCACCCACATTTGCAAGGAAAGGTATCTTCGTCGATAAAGAAGATGATATTGCCCTGCATACTGATCCGATGGGTGACTACATTCAGGCACTTGCCAAAGGCGAAATAAGGAAACAGAACATTACTGTTACCAATGCGTTTTTCGCCAATGTCAGTGGCGGTAAAAACCCAGGTGATGATACTTATGTATTCACCGAATCAGCTTATGTAACTGCTACCAGACTCACTACGGGCGGACGGGTCATCGTTCACGATGTGCAGAGTGACTTCACGGCAGGCGGAGTTTCGACAGGTCTTACGATTGAGAAGTTAATTCTCGCTCGTCAGGCACTTGAGGAACTTGAAAACGACCCAGACGATTTATTCTACATTGGGGTAGCTCCTAAGCAGATGTCTGACTTGCTTCGTGAAGCAGAAACCCAGAGTATCGATACGGCTATTATCAGGTCTTTAGTGGCTGGTATAGTCAATGAGTATATGGGTTTTCGTTTTGTTATTTCAAATCGGTTCACGGTAGGTTCGAGTAATGACGTTGATAGCGATACTAACGTCTTTAAGAATCCTGTCTGGACTAAAGAGGGTATGTTGTTTGCTAAACACATGTCCCCGATTTTTAACGTCGACTGGCTGCCTCGTAAGCAGGTATGGCAAATCAGCGCCCGTGTCGGCATGGCATCAATCCGCATGGACGAGGACAAAGTCCTCCAAATCGAATGTATCTAAAGGAGATAAATTATGGCTTCAGCTACATATAATGGAACCAACTATGCTTTGCAAGACACTCCTGTTATTGCTACATTACCCCGTGCGGCCGTTGCAGGTGGTATCGTGTACTGTTCAATGGACAGAGCAATAGCTACTACAAGTCCAGGTCTTACGGCAGGAACAACTATGCACGTTGGCAAGTTGCCTAAGGGCGCAGTTGTTCTCTATTCAATCGTATGGCCGATAGCAACAGCGACATTTGATGCGCCGGATGCTACAACCGGTGCAACTACTGGCTCGCTTGGTATTACTGGAGATACTGACTTGCTCGGTGATGTAACGACTTTAGCTACCACTGTACCACAGGTCGTTATACCCAAACCTGACGGAACAACGTACACAAATACGTTAAAGCCTTTGGCTACCGATGTCGATGTATTTCTAACGTCAGCATCGGTTGACTGGACAACTGCTGAAGGTATGGCGGTAATGATTTTCTATACAGTTGCAGGACAGATTAGTTAAAGGAATGAGTATGGACAGACCCTATTCTAAATTAGACAGAGTTATTTTTCCAAGGATATACTTAGCTACCCCAATGCACAAGGATTCAAGGATACACGGAGAAACGGCGGCTTATTGTTCGAGTGTATCGCAGATACCTTTTTATCAATGGGGCTATACCAGTACAATTAGCCCTGAGATGGGACGCAATACGCTGATTGAAGACCATGTACATAATAATGTGCAGGAATGGACACATGTGTATTTTATAGACACAGACGTAGTGCCTCTGCCAAGTTGCTTGAATAGTCTTTTGGCTCTTGATGCAGATGTATGTGTTGGGGTATATCCGTTGTTTCTTTTAAATCATGGCTTCAATTGGTCAGTTACCGATATGGACAGGAACTTATACAAGATGGATAAGGATTTGCCCAATTGGGGATTGCCTTCAGAGCCTTTTGAAACAAGGTCGGCTGGTGCAGGATGTCTTCTTGTGAGAAGAGAAGTCCTGGAAGAAATAGAATGGCCTTATTTCAAAATGATATATCAACCCAAATGGGAAAATGACGGTAATGCTATTAAGAGCATGGAAGATATGTATTTTTTTGATAAAGTATTTGATGCTGGCTATAAAATAATAGTCGACCCGCGTGAAATCTGCAAACATTATAATTCTGTAGATTTATTAAGAGCTTTTAAGAATAGGTGAGTCTGTCCATGCTCATCAGGTGAGGGACTTCGGTTCCTCACCTACTTTAGGAGTGTATTATGGCTGGAAAATTGACAGTAAGAACAGTAGTAAAAATAACCGGATTAGGCGACGATGTGACTTTAGATAGTGATGACGTTACAATGACTGTTCCTGTAGCGCATCAGGAAGGTTATACGGTATTAGTGACAGCGACCTCAACGGCGGTGCAGTTATTTGATATGGTTGACCATATAGCCTTAACTGATATTTATGGTGTTTATCTCAAATGCACAGTTGGTACGTTGTATATTTTAGTTGATACGACGGGGACGGCGACTTTTGCTGCGTCGGCGGCTGATTTGATTCTTAACGTAGGTGAGTCCTGCTGGTTGCCTATAAATCCTGCTGGCAATTTGGGTCTTAAATTAGATGGAGTTGATGTTACTACTGCTGCAAGCTGGTCGATAGTAGGTAACGCTCCGTAAGAAAGGTGAATCATGGCGCTTACACAACGGGAAGTGATTTATAATCTCGCACTCGGTTATATCGGGGAATACCAAGTGGAGGATTCTGCCGCATCGAGGCTATTGAAACAGAATTTATTATCTGTCAGGTACTACGAACAGGCAAGAGATGAAGTATTAAAAGCCCATCCGTGGAACGAAGCCAAGAAGCGGGTTGTCATATCAGAAGATGCTGATAAGCCTATCTTCGGTTACGACAGGACATACACAAAGCCCATTGACGCTATAAAGATTTTATCGGTTAATAACAGTCTTGGCGCAGACCAGAGAAATAAGGCTATGGGTGTGGATGCCTGGGAAGTTGAAAATACTCTGATTTTATCTAATGCTGGTGAGACACCTCAAACATGGTCTACTAACAGAAAATACGTAGACGGTGAGTTTGTGTCTTCTACAGCGCGTGTATGGGCGACATCTACTTCTTATGTAGCTGATGAGTTTGTTAAAGATGGCAGTTTGGTATATCAGGTGTTAATAGCACATACTTCTGATACTATAGCTAACGACGTAACTTCTGGTAACTTAGCTGCCGGAATACAGGGTTCGACTGGAACTTACGAAGTTTTAGTCTCTCATATTTCCGATACGATTCTCAACGATATAGCGTCGGGTAATATAGAGGCAAAGGCTTCTGAAGCGAGAATTATTTTTGTCGAGTATGTTCAGAAACTTGAAGATACGGACAAATGGGGTTCGACGTTAAAGCAGGCTATAGCGATGAAACTGGCTATAAAAATAGCTGCTGGCGTTACGGGTGATACTAAAATCAAGTTAGATGTAATAGAAGAGTTCGAGCAATTAACGATGCCGAAAGCAAGGTCGATAGATGGTGCGGAGGGTACTGCGAAACCTATATTCAATTCTGAGTGGATTCGCAGTCGTACCTCTGGTACTGGAGGATTCCGGTAATGCCTTTAAGTGATGCTCCGAAAGTAACTATTGATAGTTATGTTATTGTCCTGACCGGTGACAGCACAGATACAGTTCCTACGGCTTTTCCTGCCGGAGTTACTTCTGGAACGATAAATTTACTTAGCGAAAATTACGGTGGCAGAGGTTCAGAGACGAAAGCATTATATTTGGAAATGTTATTCGCTTTGAATGCTGTCGGAACTGGAACTATAGAAGTTACCGGTGCGTCTGCCGGTGGGCCGGAAGAGTACATCGTTTCTCTGGCCCTTAGTAGTGCGGCGGGTATTGTAGAGTCTGGGATATGGAGATGGTCGGATACTATTATTTTGACTTCGAGACATTTATCCGGTTGTGGTATTGCTGTAGCGGATAGTGGTAATGGCAGGGTGGCTAAATTCGCGTTCGATGCTATTGGTTATCAGTTTATAAAGTTGTATTCAACGGCTCTCGGAACTGCAACGTCGGTGAGAGTTTATGCAAGATACTTTAATTAAGGAGTTTTATTATGACTGCTTCAACAGGAGCGATAACGGCCACAGAAACACCGGAGATCATGACGCGTTTAAATCGCTACACTGCATGGGAAAGGGTTATTACTTTCTCGGCTGTTACAGCGGACACTACCGGTGCGGCGACAGTTCCGATAAACGGAATATTGCAGAAGATAATATACAAACGACCTGACTTGGCTAATAACGACCTTACATCTACCCTTGTGCTTACAGATAACGGGGACAATGAGATATTCACTACAGGCGGTGGTTTAGCTGAGAACGCGACCAGTGTTTATAGTGTATCTGAACCGTTAGTTAATGAAGTCAATATTGCTATTACATGGAATGAGGCCGTTGGTTCTTCTGGAACGTTTGTTGTTACCCTGCGGGGAATCTAAGATGAGAAAGACATATACTTATCCACGACACAATTCTAAGGGTCTGGTGTTTAGTATGCCGATGAACGGTGCGCCTACGTCGGGAGTTCTTTTGCACGATGAGTCGGATAGTGGTTTTATCGGAACAATGACTAATTCTCCGGTAGCTTCGTATCCAGGTTTTGATTTTGTTGCTGGCAGTTCGATGTATATTGATATAGGCACAGGCCCAGCAAGTGTTAAGACTGTTTCGCTATGGATAAAACTGGACGATATTTCAGGTGACGAATTCGTCATAGATATGAACGGTTCTGATTATTTAGCCGTCGGTTCCGGAGTGGTAACGGTAATTGGCTTTACTGCGCCAACGCTATACGTTAATGGTGTGGTAGGAACAAGCGGAGTTATCACAATACCCGCTCTTACCTGGTCGCATATAGCTATAACAGATACTACTGCAAGTAACGCTACAGATTTGGATATAGGCAGGGTAACTGGTTTTTATTTCGACGGCTTGATAGCTGATGTATTGTTATATAGTCGTGTTTTAGGTGCTGATGAAATTATGAGTCTATATTCTATACAAAAACATAAATACCAGAAATTGAGTGCGTAAATGCCGGTTAAAATTTTAAAAACTTCATATAACGCCGGTTTATTATCGGGTTATATGGATGGCCGTACTGATATAAACAAATATTATAACGGCTGTTCTGAATTGATAAATGGCACTATTCTGCCTCACGGCGGAGTTGTAAAACGCTCTGGTACTCAATATATAGCTACCGCGCCTAACAGGGCTAATTTGCTTCCGTTTGAATTTTCCGTGGACGATGCTCTTATTCTTGAGTTTAGCAATCTTTTGATGAGACAGTATAAAAACCAGGCAATAGTAAATGATAACGCCGGTACGGAAACAATCCCTACAGGTAATATAGTTGCGCATTGGTTATTAAACGAACAAAACGGTGTTACTGCTGCTGATGATGATGGCGGTACGCACGATGGTACAATCTCCGTAGATGCGGTTACTATTACGTCAACGGGCAAAGTTAATACTGGCTTTGACTTAGATGGTCAATATGACGTTACGGTTGCCGATAGTAATGATTTTAGTTTTAACAACGGTACTGACGGCGGTGCGGATGCTACTGCCGATTCTGCTTTTAGCTTAGTGTCTTGGGGGAAAGTAACAAATAAGGGTGGAGTACAGGTTCTTTTATCGAAATGGCGAGATGCTAATGTAACGAGAGAATGGCGGCTAAGTCTTTCAAGTGACAAAAAACTGCAATTGCATTTAGCGGATACGAGTGCGGGTTTGAATGCGACAACGGTCGCTCAGTGGAAATTAAATGAAACGGGTTCGAGTGCTGTTCTGGACAATGCAGAAGGCACGGTCGCATTAGACGCTACAGCTTCACAAAATGCTGATACGGCAAATTTCTCACAAACAGGAATAATAAATACATGCTTCGACTGGGATGCTACTCATTTTGCAACAGTGAGTGATGATGCTGCTTTAAGTTTCGACGATTCTGGTTCTAATCCTGTGAGTATAGCCGCTTGGGTTTTTGTGACCAATACGGGAATACAGCAGACGATATTCTCAAAGTGGGAAGCAACGGGGGATGCGGAGTATAGGTTCTATCTTGACCCTTCTGAAAAACTGAATTTCGATTTATGGGACAAGAGCGCTTCTGCCGGAATATTTAACAAAACGACTGATGCGTTATCTATTGGTTGGCATTTAGTAACAGTAACTTATGACTCTACAGGAGGCGCTAATGCCGAAACTGGAATAATTATGTATGTTGATAATGCTTCGGTAGCATTTGGAACTACAAAGTCCGGGACTTATTCCGCTATGGAGAATACGACGACGGATGTTCTTATTGGTGCACAACTGACATCCGGTACGGAATCGGGTATATTCGCTGATAAGATTGATAACGTAATGCTCTTTGGAACGGCAATATTATCTACTGCTGACATAGGTGTCTTATATAACTCCGGCAGTGGAACAGAGACTATAGGAGTAGCAGAGATTTCTATTGTATCGGATAGTGCTATATCGACGGGTTGGCATTTATTTTCTTGTACTTACGACGGAACAGGGGGCGCTACTGCTGCTAATGGGGTGATTTTATATGTAGATGGCGCAGTGGTTAATTCTACTGGAACGAATAATGCGAACTATACTGCTATGCAGAATGACGCAGAAGAAGTCAGGATAGGTTCACAACGTAATTCAGGTGACTCTGCAAACGAAAATTTCTGGGAGGACGAGATAGATGAAGTGTCTGTATTCAGTGATGTTTTAACATCTACAGAGGTTGCAGTTTTGTATTCTACGAGTCCATTTTCGATAATTTCGCCTTATACTTCCGCTCAGGCATTTGAAATTCACGTTACCCAATCTGCCGATGTAATGTATATTGCTCACGAAGACCATCATCCTAAAAAACTGTCAAGATTGGGCTCTGTTGATTGGACGTTGGTTGATGTGCCGTTTACAGGCGGGCCTTTTCTCGAAGATAATACAACAGATGCTTCACTTCTTGGTTTTGCCCGAACTGGAGGAACGGCAAGATCGGAATATTATTTTCCTGCCGGTTCGATAGGTACATTAACCGCTACCGGTACAGACAATCAGCCGTTTAACTCTAATATGGTTGGTGCGCTATGGCTGATTAAGCATACGCGGGATAACGACAACAAAACAACCACCTTCGCCAAAGATACTAATGTAGTCCCGACATTAGAGACTTTTGCCAGTGGAGCGATATTTATCAAGGGAGATTATACACTGACGTTAGAACCTGTAGCGACGGGAAAGTCGGCAAGATTGTGGAGGAAGCAAGGTGGTGCGCCTTGGCAGGAATTTCGGTCATTCGTAGGTACTTCGGCTTTTTCCGCAACAGAAAAAGAAAATAATGTTTTATATGCTATGACTCGCTCTGATAATACGGTCAAGGGAACACTCACGGCCAAAGAGCAAATAAACAGAGGTGTAGTTAAGATAACCGGATTTACAAGTTCTACCGTAGTCACTGTAGAAGTTATAGGTAAAGTTTTAAGTAATAATACCAATGATAATGCCGTGACAACTTTTCAATGGGCCGAGGGGGCATGGAGTGATTTCAGGGGTTATCCGAGGACGGTGACATTCTTTGAAGACAGGTTATGGTGGGCTTCATCTACTAACAACCCTGATACTTTATGGAGTTCGCAAAGCGGTCTTTACGAGAATATGGAATTCTCTGATATAGGGTTGGCTTCGGATGCAATCACAGCGCCTCTTAACGATAACGAGGTATCCCAAATTCAGTGGATGCAGGCCAGGCAGGTCCTGGCCGTTGGTGCTGCTAATAAAGAATACAAGTTCGGTGCAAGTGACCCTGACAAATCTGTAACTCCGGCTGATAGAAAATCCACACCGCAAACTTCGTTTGGTAGTGATAATATACAACCTGCCGTTTTGAATAACGCTATCTTCTTTTTCCAGAGGCAGGGACGTAAATTAAGAGCGATGAAGTTCGATGCTATTACGGAGAATTTCGATGCTGAGGACGCTACGCTTTTAGCTTATGATTTATTCGAGTCAGCGCCTACTAATATGGCGGTTCAGAGAGTTCCTGATGCCATCTTATGGGCGGTAAGAACGGATGGTATACTTCCTACATTTACTTTTGAGCCGGACGAAGAAGTTTCCGGCTGGGCAAAACAGATATTCGGTAATTCTGCTGACGTGGAGACAGCTACCGGATTCGTAGAGTCTGTGGCTGTTATTCACGGCTCTGCCGAAGATGAGGTCTGGGTAAATATAAGGCGAGTTATAAATAGTTCTACGGTTTATTATACAGAGAAATTCAAGCCGAGACTGTGGGGTGACGATATAGAAGATGCCTTCTTCGTGGATGCTGGTATAACTTACGACTCTACTGCTACAACTACTATAACAGGATTAGACCACTTAGAGGGTGAGACGGTTGCGGTGTTCGCTGACGGTCTGGTACAGGATACTAAAGTAGTAGCATCAGGACAGATTATGATTGTTTCCGCAAGTACGGTACAGGTCGGGCTTCCCTATACTATGAAAGTCAGAACAATGAGGCTTGCCGTACCTGAAAGCCAGACCTTACAGACCAGAATAAAAAGAGTAAGTAAAACTGCTGTAAGATTTATCAGGTCGTTACTTGGAAGTGCAGGCCAGGAATATGCCGGTGTAGAATATTTGCAGGATTTGAATGCGACTTTCAGTAATAAATCTAAGGACAACGACCCAGATACCAGGTTAGCTCAGGGTGGATTTAGTGAAGATGCTTTTACGACTATTGTTTCGGACGACCCTGTGCCATTTACAGTTTTAGCTACTATTATAGATGTGGAAATATGATAACATTAAATGAATATACCAACGGAGACTGGGATAAAATCACAGACTCTGTTGAGCCTTTTACGGTCTTAGGTAAAGATTTCAATGAAATTGTCGCAAGGGGTATAGCTGTAACGGCTGTCGAAGATGGCAAGGTTATGGCGTGTGGCGGAGTTACTTTTATGACTGACAAAGAGGCTACTGTCTGGGTGAAGTTAAGTAAAGATTGTTCAAAAAGATATATCATGTGGGCGAGGACTATAAAAGAGACTTTTCGGCTTATGACGGAATCTGTTGGCGACGTTGAGGTTTGCACTTATATTTTAGATAAATTCTGTAAAGGTGAGAAACTTGCGAAGTTGATTAACATGAAAAAGACAGATGAAACTGCGGAAAATAACGGCAATATATATAATAAATATTCGGTGGTGTTATAATGGGTTTTTTATTTACAGCGTTTGGACAAATTCAGGAAGGCCGTATAGCCGAGGCGCAGGGTAAGTTCGCTAAACAAATTGCGTTGCGAAACCAACAGGCTCTCGAACGTCAGGCTAAGTCCGAGAGGGACGCTGCTGCTATCGAAGAGCAAAGGGTATCTCGGCAGGAAAAAATAACTAAAGCCCAACAGAGGGCGGTGGTGGGTAAGTCTGGTGTGGGTTTGGCTGGCGCTACGCTTTCGTTTTTGGCTGATACAGCAGGTCAGTTTTTTCTCGACCGCAATCTTATTTTAAGAGGTGGCCTTATAAGAGGTCGTGAGCTTAGAGAGAGAGGCCAGATAGAATTAGCTAAAGGCAGATTCGCAAGGACTATAGGCAAGTCAAAAAAACGACTTTCATTTATTAAGGCTACAGGAACGGTTATTGGTGGTTTTGAAAAAATTGGTCAAAAGAAGACACAAGAGGGCAAATAAGGAAATGCTAAATAAATGGCAACAGTAAAAAGAACATCATCTACGGTTCCGGTTCCGGTCGAACGGGCGCAGCTAATTAGTCCTGCTGATTTTCCGTTCAGTACGGCCGATGCGGATGCTTTCAAGGTAATAGGAGGGGTCTTATCCGAACTTGGTAAACGTAGACAGGATGCACAAGACTCATTAGCTGTAAGTGATATGAACAGAATCCAGAAGCTTACTCAAGCGCAGATGAAAGATTTTATGGTTAAAGAACCTGACCCTGATAAATGGACGGCGGAAAGGGAACGGCTTCTTACCGAGCAGAGTAAGCAGGTAAATCAGTTAAAGGCTTCCGGACAGACCAGAGAGCGAATGGATATTTCTCAAAAAGGCTTTGAAGATACCTTTAGGCTAAGCAATGAAATACTTCAGACGACCGCTACTGTAAAGATTGATATAGAGGTTACTGGTGCAGACCTTATCACTGCTATAGTTAATAATGACGGTTCGCCGGAAGCGGAACTGGCGGAGAAAGAGAGCAGGGATGCACACGAAGCGGCTTTACTCAGAGGCGAAGCTCCTGAAATAGCTGCGATTAAATTAGTAGAGACTCTAAGAGAGGCCGAAAAAGAAAGGGTATCTGTTCTTATCCAGCAGGGTCGATTTGATGAGGCTGAAGATTTGGTTCGTCAACCGAGGGCATTTGAGGCGGAAGAAGCAGTTCAGACTTTGAAAAGAATTGAAATATCTCGAAAGCAGTTAAAACGCAAGACTTTGGATTTGAACCAAGAAGCGGATATGGTTGTTAATACCGATTTCGTTCAAAGGGTTATCGCTAAAGACCTATCCCCAGACGAAGTTGAGGCAAGTAGGTTGAAAGACAAAACTCCAGGTGGGTTTTTTAGTACGGATAAATTATCAAAAGCTGAATGGCTGAAATATTCCAGTGCTTCTTTTGATGACCCGCCTAAAAATACAACTCTAACAGGCTCACAGACTGCGAATACTATTGTATTTGATAAATCGAGAAATAGAATATCAACAGAAGCAGCATATCGAAGGCTTTTAGATTCTCGATATATCCATAAAGAAATCACAGATGATGATTTTCAATGGGCGGTTGGTAAGATAGAAAACCCATATCCGATACAAATAGTTGCGGATATTGAAGCGTCAATGCAAAACAATAGTGATGCGATATTGAGAAGTGGATTTTTCGACAGGCTTATCACTACTGATGCTGAAGAGGAAAAGGTAAAAACTGTTAATACTGAACTAAGGGAATGGATAGATAGTGAACTTGCAGAGAAAAGAACTCCTACAAGGGCACAAATGTATGATAAATCCGCGCAATTACGATCGCAAAGTAGTAAAGAAAATGCAGCACCAATTATTATAAATACACAAAAAGAATATGATAAATTACCTGTCGGTACAGAGTATATTGATTCTGAAAATGGTCAATCTTACAGGAAACAATAATGGGTTCAAGGTTTAGCCAGACAGATACTTTAATATCGCCGCCGAAGGGTTCTCGGTTCAGTCCGAATGATACAAGGATTGATACTGAAACCACAGGTCTTTACGAAGGTATGCCAGATAAGAGTGAAGTTGAAAAAACATCTAAACAGGTTTTTGATTTATCTACCGAACTTGAACTTTCACCTGATATTATTGAATTTAACTTCGACGAACTATTTGAAATTGCCGACCCTGACGATGTTTCAATTCCTGAAGAGCCAGAAAAAGAACGGCTATTGGAATTTAGAGCAGCACCAGAAGAAAAGACTTTGATGAAGTCTATTTTTGGATACAAAGGCATAGCGAAACCTGAATATTACTGGAATATGAATCCAGTTAAAAAAGCTGCATTTGATATATATATGGCAGGCAGGCATATCCTGACAAGAATAGGTGGTAAAATAGTTACTGAAGTAGGAGTCGCTAATACAAAAGAAGTAAATGATTTATACAATGACGAACTCATAAATAATCCAAAATGGTTTCAGAAGTCTCCTGAGTTGTTAGGCTGGACAGCAGAAAAAGCTGCTGAATTTTACGCTTTAAAAGGGTTGTTTAAAGTTACTGGCTTAACAGGTGTTTTAGGTGCCGTTGGAACGAAATTGTCTCAGCCATTCTTAACTAAGGAAATCGCTAAAGTAGGGGGCGCTCAGGTATTAAAAACGTTTAGCAAAGAAGGGTTGAAGAGGTTAGGCAAAAATGCTCTTGTCGCTTTTCTTAAATTCGCACCTGAAAATACAGCATTTTTAACTACATGGTCTATTGCAGGTGCGAATTTGAAAGACGAAGATAAAACCGAGGCTGCATGGTCTGGTGCTTTGTGGGGTATTGGATTATCTGCATTAGGGCCGGTCGTTGGTGCTACTGGTAAGATATTAGGTGCAACTAAATTCGGAGCAGCAGTTAAACTTACTGTAAGCAGAGCATATACAGAAATGTGGCGCAAATTTCCACGCTTGATGAACGCTGGAAAAAGACCATTTTCTGAGGAGTTTTTGGCTGGTGCTAAAAGAGAGTTCCGAACAAGATTTGGAGTTGAGCCTACCGCCGCGCAGGAAGCACAGTTAAAAAAAATAACCAGATTAGTAGGCGAAAAGATTACTACTGCCGCCAAGAAAGAAGCTGCCTTGAACGCCTATTGGAACTCTGGTGCTAAGGAAGCACAGGAAGTGGCTAAGGAGGCCGCTAAGGCCGCAGAGGCTATTGTAAAACCCTCACCAAAGCCCTCTCCAGCCGCGCCAGTGGCCAAAGTCGGTGTTACCCCTACCAAAGTACCCGCTAAAGCAGTTAAGGCGGTTGCAGTGGGGAAAGTGAAAGGTATTTCAAAACAAATAGATTCTGCTTTTAGGGAGGGCAATGAAGAAAAAATCGGGGAATTGATAGACGAGTTAAGGAAACTGCCAGATAGTCCTGAAAAATTGGCTCTCGAAAATAAAGCAGTGGAAATCCACGATGATATGCTTGCTGACCCAACATTAGGCCCCCAAGCCCGCCCCGCCGAGGTTGCAGAGCCAGTACCACCTCAAGAGCCTCGACTTGGCCCAAGAGAAGCTGGCGCAACTACTATTTTGTCGGATATAGTAACTGAATCTACGGAGATGGGTAAAAATTTAGGTTCGACTTCAAAAGAAGTTGTATCTGCTGCAAGGAAATTGGCAAGCAAGAACGTATTAAGATATACCACAAGACTAAAGTCTTTGGGTGGTTCTGCTGCTGAGGTTGCTAAAGATTTTGATGAAATAACACAGCGCGCACAATTAAGAATTAACAATAGTTCTTTGGATTCAAAAGCCATTTTCAAAGGTGTAAATAAGGCCAACAGGGAACGCATTGCTAAGGCTGTAAATGGAGTAGGCAAACATCCAAATTGGATAGTACAGAGAGCGGAAAAATTAAGAAATGTTTTAGATGAAATGCTGACAGAAGCAAAGAAGTTGGGGATACAAAGACTTGTCAGGGGCGTGAAGTTAGATGTAACTGGGACTGGAAAAGCGTTTCCGCAAATACCAAATGCAGATGGTCAAAGACTCTTAAAACTTGCAGATACGCAGGGTATCGGAAGTTCGGAAGTTCTTGCCGTAGCGGAGGAAGCAGTAGCGTTAGGTAAAGCAAATTCGATTGAAGAGTATATATTGCAATTAAAACAATTCAGGGATGCGCAACTTAGGGGCGTATCAGGCTATCTGGAAAGAACAAGAGTTATACTTCCTGAAAGATTCGTAGAATGGGACCCTGATAGAGTATTGGCAGGTTTATTCCAGAAAAATTGGACGTTTATTGAAGGTGCAAGGCAGTGGGGGATAGATGCTAAAGGCCAGTCATTTCCTGGTTTGGCAGTTAAGACTGAGGAAATTGGTGCTATTCATGGTATAGATGAAAAACAGACTCTTGAACGATTTATCAAGGCTTCGTTTGGGCAGGAACTTCTCTCAAGTGAAGCTGCAAGGGCTATCAGTGGCGCTATACGAGGCTATCAATTCCTGACTAAGATTGCGCTAAGTCCGTTTACTATTCTTAGAAATATGTTAGACAGATTCGCCAAAGTGGCGGCATGGTCACCTTTAGATGTTCAAGTTAAGACTTTTATTCAATATCCCCCGATAATAAATACTTTTCTAAAACATTCGAGAGAGCTTGAAGAAGAAATCATACGAACCGGTGCTGTGTTTTCAAATACAGCTATTGCTGAGGGTTATCAACCAGGCAGGCTTTTTACTAAATTAGCTGGCAAAGCATTCGCCGCTTCAGAATTAGGTAATCAGGTTTATATAGCTTTAGCAAAAAGAAATGCCATTGAAAAGAACCTGAAGATATTAAAACAAAACCCTAAAATAGCAGCGATATTTGACAAGAGAATGGGCAAGTTTCTTTCACCGTTAGAAGTTATTGGCAAATCACCATCTCAAGCTGCTACACGACTCAGGGAGTTGGGCAACGAAGAATTACTTGCCAGACTTGAATCCGTAGAAGACATACCAGCAGATTTAATGAACGCTGTTTTGCATAGAACTGTAAGAGATAATGCTTTTCCTGTGGTATTGAGTACCAAAAGAGCTTGGTGGGATAACCATCCATTCGCCAGAGTCCTGACTCAATTCAAAGTATGGGGTACTGACCAAGTAGGACATATTTGGAACGATGTTATCAAAGACACAGTTCAAAATAGAGACCCATCCAAGATGGTTCGGTGGCTGGTAACAATGGCTACGATGGGCGAAGTATATAATATATTGAGGGATTTTGTTTTAGCCAAAGATGAGTCGTTATTAAAAACTCTTTCAGACGCAGACCGTAGAAATGCTAAGGACATATCTATTACTATCTTAAAAGACCTGGCCGATGGCGGTGCTGTTGGAATCTTAGCAGATATGATATATGGTTTACCTAATCTCGTCGGTGGCCCTTCTGCTAATACTTTGAAGAACTTAGGTGATACTACTGCTAAAATAATTTGGAATCCCAAACAAGCTAAAGATGCACTGAAGCAATTTGCATTAAAAGATTCTCCAGCAGTAAAACAGGCACAAAGCGGTCTTGACAAAATAGATGCTCAATACAACCAGAAAAACTTGACCCAGGAATATTATAAGATTAGAAAAAGAGCTTTTGAATGGCAGTTCGATAAGCAACATCCTAAAGGTTCTGACAAGGTTAAAGCAGTATTTGTTCAATCTTTGTTGGGTTGGACAAAAACGATACCAAGACCAAGAACACTCGGCTTCCAAATGACTACAAGGGCTATATTAGTTGGTGATACAGAAGAAGCATCAGAACATTTATTCTTTTTACTGAATAACGCGGATACACCACAAGAGCAGGAAACTATTGAGCGTGGGATACAAACTTCATTAAATAATGCTTCGCCATTAGGCAAAGTAGCAGAAAAAGATTTAGGTGACTTCTTTAAGAGCATGTCCTCTGAACAGCAACGTGAAGCATTAGCTATCCAATTAAGATGGAATGTCAACGTTTCAGAGGCTACGAGCAAGGCTCTGATAAAGTGGCAGGCACATAATAGGAATCGATAAATGTTCGGCACTAACAAGCTATGTAATTTTGATTTCATTGCATCTAACCTCGACCATGGCCTGCTCTTGGGTTTAGCGGATGATGACCACACGCAATATCTGTTAGCCGATGGTACGAGGGCTTTGGCTGGTAACTGGAGTCTTGGTGGTTTTAACCTTACTAACGGTGGGACTATAACCGCCAACACCCTTATAGTTGACAGCCCGACTCTTGTAGTTAATGCTGCTGGATATACAGATAAGGTTGGGATTGGGACGGCGACTCCAGGTGATAAACTTCATATAGTTGATACCCGAACAGCTAATGAGAGTGCAGCTTTATATGTACAACAGATAGGAGTAAATGCTAATGGAACAGCTTATGGAGCAGTTATTGAAAAAACAGGTGCATCTCGAACAAATGTTGGGGGGTCTTTTTCAGCTACTGGTGCGGAAAATAACTATGGTTTGATTGTTTCTGCTGGAGATGTCGGTATTGGGACAAGTTCTCCAGACTCCGCATTTCATATTAAAGCAAGTGTTCCGGGGACAGTTGGCGATGATTACGCAGGACAATTAATTATTCAAAGTCCTACTAATGATGTAAATACCAGTGTAGTAATTACTGGTTATAAATCAGATGTTAGTGGAAACCCCGATGTTCAACTCTGGTATCTTGGAAGTTCATCAGCAGGCAATGAAGATATTATTTTTTTGAATCGAAGAAATGCTAAACTTGCACTGGGGACAAATGACTCTACTCGTATAACAATTTTAGGTAATGGCGATGTTGGTATCAATGTTACTGACCCTGATGCTAAATTAGAAGTTGTAGGAACACTACACGTTTCAGATGCAGTTACTTTTGATGGCACTCTCGGAGCAGGTGCAATAACAGGAACTTCTTTTACAGATGGCACGGCTACGATAACGGGTGGTGTAATTGCTACCACAGGTGATATTCGAATACAAAGTAACACCAGCAGATTAGAATTTGGTATTGGTTTTGGTGGTAGTGCTTTTTTGCAGTTTGATGGGAGTACTTTGTTGATTAAGGGTAATGAAGCCGACCCAAGAGAAGACACAATTACTTTTGAAGCTGGCCATTTCAACTTTTCTGTTGCCTCCGAAACTGATAGGGACATTCAAGTAGACTGGATAGGCACAACCAATTCAGGTCAGTTTTTCTGGCGCGAAGATGAGGACTACTTTGAATTTATGGATACCATTGTCGCGCCCAAACTTGGAATCAATGGCACTCCTGCTGCCCCGCTTGACATATACCAATTTGCTGATTCGTCTGGCTTGAAAATAAGAGGATTTGACGACAGGTCAGGGGAAAGTGGAATATTTATAGTAAATAGTTCCGGCAATTTTACTTTGCTCGGCTCGAAGACTGTAGTTTTTACTGCTACGGAGGATATATTTTTCAGGGCAGGCACAGATAAGGATATAAATTTCGGCGACAATACCAACGCAGATATATTCTTAGCTTTAGGCGGTGGAACAACAAGAATAGGTGTAGCCGCAAATTTTTCAGAATTTGAACCGGATGGTACTTATGTAATGAATGGAGCCGCTACTGTTTTTAATGATTTAGTTCTTCCTTTATCAAGTGCCAGAGTTCCTGCGGCTAATGCACCAACATGGTCTGGTTTTATCGGCAACTTAAATGCTTATACTTATGGGTTAAATGACTTCCAGGAGTTTTCTACCGAGCTTGCACATTCTTATAAAGGCGGCGCTACTATCGAATTTCATGTTCATGGTGCGGTAAATGGTAGCGATGTAGACGAACGGACGATTAAGATTGAAATAGAATATACAATCGCTGATACTCCGGCTGAAAGTGGCTTTGGAGACGTATACCCAGCTACAACTACTATTAATGCTGAATTGACAATACCGGCATCAACTACAGACCTTACTGTCTTTAGTGTAGATATAGGTGATGATACATCGGCCAGTTTTGTTCAAGGAGCTATAATTAAGGGTAGAATAAGACGCATAGCGTCAACGGGTACAGAACCTACGGCTGACCCTTTTCTTACCGAGGTTGGTATACATATTGAATCCGATACTATAGGCACAAGAACATCAACATCTAAATAAAGGAGAATATAATGATTACAACAATAATTTATACAGATAAAGAAAAAGAGATTTTGCGGCTTGGCGAGTGGACAGAGGATGGCTTCACTGGAGCCACTACTGATAGAGCCGAGGAACATATGGACAGCATAGAAAAGAGTGCTAAAATGAAGCTCGTCGGCTCTAAGACTCTAACTGAAATTGAAACCTTTGTAAAGGAGCAGTAAAATGAAAATAGATTTTACACAAAAATTAGTTAATCTTAGAGGCAAGCCTTTGAAGCATAATGACAAAGATGATAAGGAGGTGCAGACTACGCTCAGGGATGTGTGTTCTGAGGCTATGCTTGCTGTGACTGATAAGGACAAAAACGAAGGTGGTAAAGCCAGATACGAAAGATGGGAGTTGGCAGGCAAAATAATTAACACTGGCAACGTCGTTGAGCTTAAAACCGAAGAAATATCAACTATAAAAGAACGAGTCGGTATGATATATGGGCCTGCTATTGTTGGCCCTGTTTACGATTTGTTAGAGAAAAAAGAAGAAATTAAAGGGGATAAAAATGCCTAAAGAACAGTGGCACAATTGGGGCAGGTATATTTTTCTGGCAATGGTAATAATCTTTGGTAGTGGCGGCTGGGTTATGAAGGTTAGGAGTAATTCAAATGATATTGATACTCTTGAAAAAGAGGTAAAAGTTGTCCAAAAAGATGTGCATAATCTCGAACTTAGCGATAAGGACATTGCTAATCTTGCCCAAAAAAGTGTTGATTATATGACAAGGATAAATAAGTCTCTTGACAATATTCAGAGAACACAGGTTAAACAGGCAGACATCCTGAGCGAGCAAAAGACTATTCAAGCGGTCAATAGTCAGAAACTTCAAACTTTAACAAAGGACTAATCATGGCAAAAGTAAGACAGAAAAAACACAAGGTCAAAGTTAAAAGGTTCAGAGTCAAGAAGAAAAAATGAATGGCGATGTTATTGATATTCATCACGAAATAAACCGTTATGTTCTGCTGTTGCGGCTGGAAGATGATGTAGAAAAAAAACACCATTATCTTGACGAGATTGTGCGCTTGAATTTAGAACTTCATTCTATAATAACAAATAAGCCCCTTAAAACCAAATAGGCCTACCTAATACCCTTTACATGTTTTAACGTCTCTACGGCAGCGCAGTGGCCTCTGAGGGCTATGTTGTAGAGTTCTTTAGGGCTGTTATCACGTTATCTTTACGTTTGTTGTCAATAACTGCTCCAACACCGAGCAAGCCTATTATTGAGGTGGCTATGCCTACCGGATTAACAGTACCTCCAGAAGCAACTACTATACCTATTTCAAATAGCTTGCTTTTAATAGCATCTTGTCTGTCTAAGTTGGCTATAGCTGTTTCAGCAGCCAAAGTCAGGCGAGCCACTTCTTGTTCTAATTCGAGATGTAGTTCGGCTCTTGTAACTTTCCTGTCGGTAAGAATTGACTTTACTGTCGAATCACAACCATAAATAACTAATGCTATTATGCAAATCAATGTAAATATTGCCAATCCTGAATTGTGCTTCACCATCTTAACCAATTTTCCTAATGTTGTGTTCATTCTACTTACTCCTTTCTTTAAGTTTTATTTTTAGTTTTAGTTTGCTCTTATTCCAAAGCATCCAGCATAGTATCAATAAATCCCTTTAAGTCTTTTAAGTCGCTTGCTGTTTCGCTTTGTGGCACATTCATATCACTAAACAGAGCAGTTACAGCGTCCTCTGCTTTTTGGATTAAACCATCTCTTTCTTCACTCATCACTTTTTCCTTTCAGGGCTTGCTCAGCTATCCATACCGCAGGTTTATAATAATTACATCTACTAATTTTCTCCAACGCTTTGTTTTTTCTTGTTATCTCGGCCTGGAGCTGCTCAATTTGCTGTGATTTTGCTTTGCACGCTTCCATAATCTGCTCAAAGTGCTGTTCCGGGTCTTTGATGTCAGTTATTTCCCTTAATGTTTTAATCCTGTCTCGTAACTGCTCGATTAACTTTTTACTATTCGTTCCCATGTCTATCCTTCCGTAAACAAACCTCTGATTGGCTTAAAAATACTTTTGTCTGCATCGTAAATAATTCGTTTTAAAAAAGGCTCTATTTTCTTTGCTCGCTTATATTGAGCCTGAATCTTCTTGTTCTTGCTGTGGCCGATTAGGCCAGCAAAAATTAAAGTTATTGGATTGTCATATTGCTGAGCAGCCAGCTTAATCTTGGTGTAATCCTTTGGTGGAAACCAGCCTTTTGTCTCCTCGAACTCGTAGTTGTCTGTTGATGTTTGAATAGTAAAGTCCGGTAGATACATCTTTTTGTTTTTGAGGTATCGAGTTTCCAGCTTGAGCAAAGTATCTGCATCCTCATACCACCAATCATCAATTTCGCCTGAATCTTTACGTAGTTGACACCACACGGCCCACCTGTATTCGAGCTTAGACCGAAAAGTAAACTCCCTGTTGCCTACGCTTGTAGTGATTCTTTTAACGTGTCCGAAGTTACTCATTTTTCAACTCCTTAAGTAAATCTATCGCGTCTTGCAATTTCGGACTATATCCGCCCTTTTCATATTCGGCAAAGTTCAACTTAGTTTCATCCGCCCTCCACTTGGCATCAGTAATCAGCCACTCAAGGCTGTCGATTATTCGCTGTGGTGGTATTGCACTCATTTATTCCTCGACTTCTTTACTTTTTCAATATGTTCCAATATACGTTCGTAACATACAAAACAGGCGAGTTTGTTACCTACTTCTATTGCCAAATTTGTTTCGTTGCCGCATATATTACAAATCATTTGAGTTTTAACATCCACTGTTTGCAATCGCCTCACTTATTGCACCTAAACAATCAGGACATTCTTTGTCAATGTTTCCGTAGCACGTTGCACAAATAATTCGTTTTCCAGTACCGGAACACCTGAAACATTTTATTTCTTTGGGATTAGTCATAAACTCATCTATGCATCCCAAGGACTCTTTCCTGATTCTATCCCTAATGGCCCGTTCTTCTTTTTCGCTGCTTACGCTCATCTATTCCTCGCTTTCACAGTTCTTCATAGCCTTGTCAATGATTTCATCCGCCTGTTTCATAGCCAAGTCATAATCACCGCCGGAATTAATCTTGACTTTTTTTAGCTGCTCTTCTAATCGGGCTGCATCAACAAAAGGAAACGCTGTGCATTGATATAGCAAACCCTTTCTCTGCTCGGCAGTACACTTGCCCCATACCCTGTCAACGAATTGCTTTACAGTCTCATTCATTACTGCTCCTTTTTCTTCTGTTCCAAGCCCATTCACAATCTTCTTTACAATAAAACATACAATTAGTATTATTTTGTTTTTTAAGACGATAAAGAAAACAAGTTTCAGGATGTTCCCCAAAATCTTCTTTTTTACTGCCACAAAACGGGCACCTTTTTAATTTCTCATTCATTACCGCTCCTTTGCTCTTGTGTTTGCGTACATACTTGCCATTCCTATAATTGCCCCAACTGCAACATCCATCAATTCAGCATAAAATCCCATATTGTCGTTTGCTTGAAGTGCATCTAAAAGCTCTTTAAATTCTTCTGCCATTATGCCATAGGTTTCGTGATTGCTTATGTAAGAGCCACGATGTTTTTGCAATAATCGCATCTTAATTTTTTCCTTGATCACGGCTATGCTCTTTGTGATTTCCTTATCTGTTAATTCATTCCTTTGTTCTTTTATAGGATTTTGTTCTACAGGCTTTCGTTTTATACAGGTATGTCCCATAAAACCCACAGGTCCATTCCGGTCGCACCATTGAACTTTTGGTAATTTATGGCATGGATATCCTTCTTTCGTCTCACTCATAATCTATCTCCAATCAGTTTCGTTCGTTATAAGTCGGGGCATCTTCAACCTCTGGTAAACTAAGAGCAGCCACAGGGTTTAAAATGTTTTTCTCTAACATTATCTTCGCAAAGTCACTGCCCTTAGCGGCCTCGGCTCGTAATACCTCTATCTTTTCCTGATCCGTCGCCGGTGGACCAAAACGTAATTTCTCTTTTTCGATAGTTATAAAAGAACCTCCGTAAATCTGTTCATGTTTTTTGCGGGTACACTCCGCTGCCCTTTTAACATAGTCCGGGTCGTTCTGGTGTTTAGTAAACAGAGGAACTTCCCATCCCACAAGAGCAGGTTCTTTTTCATTAGCAATGCACTTGATGTAAATGTTGGTGTATGATGTGAAGTCTGTTTTAGACTGTGGCGTTAAAAATCCCGCACTAACTTTAAACCGTTTAACAACCGGCCGTTTCCAATTCTTTTCCTGGTTAGCGAAGCATTGGCTTATTGCTGTTTTAGCAAGATCGTAGTCGTATCGAGCCAAAACGTCCTGCCAAACGCCTATCTCAGCATCAGAAGGATTCCAATCTGTCCACAGCCTCTTGAAGTGGTTGTTAATTAAATGTTGTGCATCTGAATGGGTCATTCTCTGTTAGTCCTCCATTCCGCCTCTTCTTTTTCTGCTCTTGCAAATTGCTCTGCTATCGTTTCCTGATGTTCTAATTCATCCAACCAGCGCTCCTGATTGAGCCACGTCGTCGGGTGCGGAATAAATTTACCCTTATCCTTCTTCCAGTCGGTACTGGTTTTCTGTTCTTTGACGGCAGTGAGTATTTTTTCTAATAACTGCTCATCAGGGTTGATGTTATTCCACGAACCGAATGCTTTACCCTTACCTGCTTTTCGAGGATAAACTGACCAGAATTTTTCAAAAGAAGTAGTATATATGTTTATTGTTTCTTTATTCTTCCCATTCTTTACATTCTTTACATTCTTTACTTCTTGTTTGCTGTTAGCTGGCTTGTTGGCTGCTTGTTGGTTGCTTGTTAGTTGTTTGTTAGCTGGCTTGTTGGTTTTATCTTCTAATAGTTGGTAATCATTGTAATTACAAAGAGTTATGATACGAAATCTGTTTGTTGATTTGCTTGTTAATTCTCCGGTCTTTTCTAATTTTTTTAGACAAGTTCGAAGATTCTGGCTTGTTAGCCCTGTCGCGGTGCTTAAAGCGGCTAATCCTGTAAGTAGTTGTCCCCGTTTAACTTCCACACCTTGCCAATTTCCTTGTTCGTGGTTCGCTAAAAGCAGTAAATGTATAAATAAATGTACCATTTTAGGGTCTTGATACCATTCCCAGTCCAATAATTTTCTATGTAACTTTATCCATCCTTGATTCATTCGATATGCACCACCTTTACAATAAAGCCCAACCTTTTCAATATATGGTGCATTAGTTTTTGTTCTTTGGTTAGTTCTCCACCAGTTAATTTCTTTTTTCGAGCAAGATTAGATTTTACCTCAATAAATAATACTTTGTTTTCTTTCTCGTTATACAGGAGAAAATCCGGCCAACCTTTATCCAAAACTTCCCAACCATCTTTTTCTGCCTGCTCCCTAACAATTTTTTCGCGCCTATTATTAGCCATTGTTTAATCCAACAAAAAACCAGCCAAGAGCCTGCTAAAGCACCATAGACAATGGACTTGTACTCTTGGCCAGTTAGATTTGAAATTAGAATTGATTGTCTACAGTTCTTTAGCATACTTCCAATTCTACCCTCCCTGCCGGCACAGTCAAGGGAAAAAATCGAGTATTATTCTTCGCCTTTTATTAAAATATCTGGTATAAAACCAAGATTAAACTTTGATGCTACTTCCCTTTGTTTTGGCAAGGTCAATCTGTTGAAATTAGTAGTGTAAAACCCCTTTAGAAGCAAAAACCTTGCCCTCATTATTTTAGCTTCATCAACAGTCAACATCCTGAAATCCGGTCCATTTTTGGTTTTGAATCGAATCATATATTTGTCGTCCGACACTTTTTCAGCTTTGACAACAGACGGAATATTGCTATATCTTTCGAAGGCCTCTTTTGAATGTACATAATCTTCGACTAGCAATAGCGTATAGGCGATGTCTAAATCAACCATTTCAGCTGTTTTTTCAACATTGCTTCCGTGAATTATTTCATCTGGAATCAAGTTTTTTAATAATTTCGTAAGTTCCATAATCTTCCTTTCTATAAATGTTATTTGTTATCAAAATCTCAGGAATTATAATATTTTATTAACAACTCTCTTGTTTTGAGATTGTCTCTTAATTTGGCCGTAAGTTTATCGAGATTAACCTCGGCAGTTGGTTCGGCGTCATCAAACCCAAAATCCAATATTCGTCCCATCGGTTTTGCAAAGTTTACATCGGATTGGGCGGCATTAAAATCATACCGGAACGAAAATGGCCCTATTTGATTTCTGAGCGTATAAATCCATATCTGTTGTCTCATCGCTACGTCAGATATTGTATTCAGATCCCATCTACCCAGTGCGTCAAGCGGCGCAGCAGCGAGTTCCCTGATAGTATCAGGTGGGTAACGAGTATCTATTGCTCGTACGCTAACCTCAACGTCATTAAAAAATATATGGGCTTCAATCATCTATACCAATTATATCCTCAATTTTTACATCATCGCCCCATTGCGCAACAAAGAAGTATAGATTTTTGAAGTCATCAATTTTACCAAACAAAAGTGGGTCTTTGACCTTGCGAATATAAGCGATATGAAAACTATCGAAACACTCTTTGGCTTTAGCCTCTTTGAGAGATTCCAATACGTCATCAGGTGGTATTTTGTCATAATCTTTGATTTTGACCACAACTAATTCTTTGCCATACTGTTTCATGTCTTTGTTGAAATCATCCAAATCTTCGCCCGTTGCGTAACGATATTCCTTGATAGCTTGTAATAATTTCTTTTTGCCGAACCCTTTGCGGAGTACTTTCTCGGCAATTTTGGTCATTCCTAATTCTAACAATAGCTCTGCTTTTTCTTGCTTTTTCATTTCTTATTTCCTTTCTAAATTCTTTGGTATTATTCACATTTCAACCTTGTTTCATTTACCGGCAGCATTATCATTTATGAAATACAAATTCTTTTTAGTAATTTCTTTTCCTCTTTAACTTCCACGTCTTTTCGGTCGCAGAATTCTTCCATTACTGGCAACTGATTATTGAGGATGTCCTCCCACTTTGCTTCTACGGCAGCAAGCTCAGCGTCTCGTTTTTGTTTCACTTCTCTTATTAGTTTGAGATAGGTTCTCATTTTATTTCATCTACTCAGAATCCCTTTTATAAAAGACTGACTTTATTCTTAGATTCAGGATAATAAACGAAAATATGTCTAAAATTTTCCCTGACTAATTTCTGGTTATCCCCACGCCACGGGGGAACATAATTACATATTGCAAAATGAGGTGTTTTAATATTTGTTGTTTTCAAATAACTGTCTATATCTGTGTGAAAATACTGGCTATTTGAGGTTTTGAGTTGGTTTTCTGGCTTAGTTAGCAAATCTACACCTATATACTCTAAATGGTGTTTGAAAAACCATGCCTGAAAACCATTACAACAACCCAAGTCGTATACAACTCTATCTTGTGGTATTATCTTGCTTAGATAATAGTAAGTACCTAAAAAACCAAGGAAATCAGGGCTGCACTCTAAATTATTATCACTATTCAGAAAGTCTATTACCCATTTTTCCAATTCAGGCGATTCTTTGATGCCAGACCAAAAAATATCATGTGCTTTTTTGTGTGCTATATAGTTATTTTTCATTTTCTATTTCTACTCAGAATCCCTTTTTAGCTCAAAAGCAACTTCTTGATATATCCGCTCAATTACAGCGCCCACACGGTATCTGTCGGGCAAGCCCATCACGCGCAGGGCAACCCTAATCTGTATTATGCTCGCAGGCGGCTTGCGTCTCTCGCTCGTCTCTTTCTGGTCGAACTGGCTCATCGTCAGACTCCTTTCTATGAACTAAGGCCTCTCGTATGACTTTATCTATCTTATAAGCGGAGTTGATTGAAAAATTCACAAGACCGTGTTTAGTCTGTATTATCAACCTTCCGCCGTCCCAGTATACGCCATCTTCAATGCTCATTGTTTTCTTTTCAGGGCTTGCTCAGCTAAAATCTGATTAGCCAATTTTTCTAATCGGTTTCTTGATGTTTTTTTATTTTTATGTTCATTACAGTAATATTCCTCCCAGCCGTCATAGTCAAATACACCCCACGTTGCTATTTCACCGCATCGTTTTTCACCATCATAATATTCGCAAAACTCAATGTTTTTTCTTAATGCTTTTTTCAACTCCTCATTCTTGGCTTGGAGCTGTTCGGCGGCATCACGCATCGGCACATCTGAGCAACTGCCTCGTTTACGACTTTCGATTAGTACAGTAAAATCCATCATTTTTCACCTTTCATACGCCAGTCCCTATACCTTATATTCGAGAAAACGATTCATAGACTGTAGCCCATTGAGTTGTGCCTTTAACTGTTCCATACGAGAGTAATGGGCTTTCAGTGATTCCTCGGCTATAATCTTCCTATAGAGATATTCAGATACTTCACCTTTGCACGTTTTGTCTATGATGCTTACAGCCATACCATCCGCTTTTTTAACTCCAATTGCAACACCCAGAACCTTGTCATATTCGGCCATAGCCTTTGCTTTGTTCTTTATCAAATCCAGTGATAATTCACCTTCTCTACCTAAAGCAGCTATAGCTCTTTCCATATCCTGTGATACTTTTACACTGTCCACTTTATTCTCCCTTATGTAATTTTATATGACATGCCTGGCAAGCCCAAATGACATCAAGCGGTTTATAATAATCTGTGTGGTGTCCATATATTTTTTTCTCTTTTCCGCACATAGAACATTTCTTGGGTTTCTTTATTCTACCGTCTCTAATTGCGTTTCCAATCAAAGTGTGAGCTGCATATTTTACAGGATTATGTTTACGGAACCATTTTGTACGGAGCTTAGTAGCAAGAATACGATGTGGCAATTTGCCTCTTTGTCGGTCATACGCCCTAATCCGTTCAATATTTTTTCCTCTATGTTCCAAAGCATATTTTTTTGTACAATCTTTACATTTTCCCAAATATCCATCTTTCATTCCTTTGTGTTTGTAAAATTTACACAAGCTCTTTATTTGGTTGCACTTAAAACATCTCTTTTCCATAGCTATATCTCCTTAATCTTTCAAATAAGGACAGTATAGCATAATTAAAATGGATGTCAATAAAAAACCATTCTAAAATGGGATATTATCATCGTCTGTTGGCGGCGGCGGGTCATCACCGACATAATCGGGGTTAGATCGTCCAGCTTTCTTGAGTTGTTCTGTCTGCTGGGCTGTCGGCAGGACAGGTTTAGGTGATGTATCTGCCCCTGCCTGCATAATAATATCTATATGTCGTTTGTAGACTGGCAGAGAGCCGGAAAACCATACATCAAACTCGCCTGGAGTAGCGAATTTGTCGCACAGAGCCTTATAG
>SDBU01000736.1_pt1 | contig 46690 bp, 43 predicted proteins | sample 2277071 | NCBI WGS metagenome assembly SDBU01 (sample SAMN10397929, study PRJNA504765) | marine sediment metagenome | isolation source: marine sediment core GS08_GC12, 126 cmbsf | place: Arctic Ocean: Gakkel Ridge, Loki's castle | collected 2008
GAAAGAGAAGTTATCAATAAAATTAAAAACTTTAAAAAAGAAATAGAAAAGGCTAAATTTGAAGTGGAGAGAGTTGAAGCTACAGCTGATCTCCAAAAAGTGGCTGAAATAAAATATGGCAAAATCCCCAATCTAATGAAAGAATTAAAGGCAACCGAAAGAAAATTAGCCAGATTCCAAAAATCTCATCCCATTTTGAAAGAAGAAGTTTTGGATGAGGATGTAGCTAGGGTAGTTTCTCGTTGGACTGGCATTCCAGTTACTCGTCTTTTGGAAGAAGAGGCCCAAAAATTAGAAAGAATGGAAGATATTATTTCCAAAAGAGTAGTTGGTCAAAAAGAAGCAATTTTAGCAATTTCCAGCGCTGTTAGGAGAGCCCGGGCTGGAATTTCTGAAGAGCAAAGACCTTTAGGTTCTTTTATCTTTTTGGGTCCAACCGGTGTTGGCAAAACTGAGACGGCCAAAGCCTTAGCTGGATTTTTATTTAACGATGAAAACGCTTTGGTCAGATTAGATATGTCAGAATATATGGAAAAACATACTGTTTCCAAAATAATAGGTTCACCTCCTGGCTATGTTGGTTATGAAGAGGGGGGTCAGCTAACTGATAAAATTAGGCGAAGACCTTATAGTGTAATTTTGTTAGATGAAATTGAAAAAGCCCATCCAGAAGTTTTCAATATTTTACTCCAAATTTTAGAAGATGGTAGACTAACTGATGCTAAAGGCAGAGTAGCTTCTTTTAAAAATAGTATTTTGATTATGACTTCCAATATTGGTTCAGAACACATTGCCAGAATGGGCTCGCTTGGTTTTCTGGGTGGGAAAGATGAAGAAAAAAAAGATTTAAAAGAAAGAATTATGGAAGCCTTGAAAGAGGAATTTAGGCCAGAGTTTTTGAATAGAATTGATGAAATTATTATTTTTAACTACCTTCAGAAACCAGAAATTAAGAAGATAGTTGATTTAGAACTAGCCAAAGTAGCTACTAGATTGGAAAACAAGAAAATTGAAATTAAGGTTACTGAAAAAGTTAAAGAAATTTTAGCCGAAAGGGGTTTTGACCCAAACTTAGGGGCTAGACCTCTAAAAAGGATAATTCAGAAGTTGGTTTTAGATCCCTTGGCTATAAAAATTGTTACTGGTAAAATTTCAGGAGGAGAAAGGGTAGTGGTTGACCTGGAAGGGGATAAGATTATTTTCCGAACCTCAAAAGATTTAATCAAAACCGGACCTGAGAAAAAAGACGAGAAGGTTTTAGTTAAGTAATGAGTAAAAACATTCTTAAAATCATTGCTTTTTTTATAATTGGTATGATTGGTGGTATTTTTGCTGATCAAATTTTCTGGCCTTATTTTGTCGAAAGGCCGCTTTTTTATCAATATAAATTAGAGCAAAGCCCAGTTTATGTTACAGAGAGAAAAGAAGTGATTATTCAAGAAAATGTTGCTCTAAAAAAAGCTATTGAAAGAGTAGAAAAAACAGTAGTCGGAGTGAAAACGGAAACTGTCAATGGAAAAATTTTAGAAGGTTCAGGCTTGATTGTTACTTCTGACGGCCTAATGGTTACTTTAGCCGAACTGGTGCCGCAAGGTTCTGATTTCGGTTTCTTTATTGATGGTGAAAAAACTTCTTTTCAGATTTTAAAAAGAGATTTTGAGGAAAATCTAGCTTTAGTCAAAATTGGCGAGGGCAATTTACCAACTGTTATTTTTGCCAGCTTGAACGAGCTGAAATTAGGCGAAAGAATTTTCCTAGTCGGCTTCATCTTTGACCCTGTTAAGGTTCAACCTCAACCAATAGTTAATGAGGGGATTGTTAAGAAGTTTGATCAAGAATTTATTACTACCAATATTTTTGAAAAAGATACTTTAAGGGGAAGTCCTTTATTTAACATTGAAGGTGAAGCTCTGGGGATAAACACAATTGATTCTGAAGGGAAAATCATTACTGTTCCCATTTCAAAAATAAAAACATTCATCGGAATGTAGAACGTCTTTTTATATTGACGAGCTTTTTTAACTCGAATTACCTTCGAGTTTGACTTTTCTGAAAATGATGTTAGGGTAAAAAATTAGAAGGAGGGCTGATTGATTCAGTTCTTTTTATTTCTAAATAATTCTAGTAAAAAAAGAGAAAGGAGTAATTATGGAGATTGTAGTTCAGAAATATGGCGGAAGTTCAATGGCCACCATAGGAAAGATAAGGAAGATAGCAAGATACATTACAAAGACAGCAGAGGGCAAAGGAGTAGTGGCTGTGGTTTCAGCCATGGGCAAGACGACTAACCGGTTGATTCAGCTTGCTGTCAAGGTTTATGGAGGTTCTCCTCCTGCTGAAGAGCTTGATAAGTTGCTGGTTACTGGCGAGGCGCAATCTACTCCTCTCTTGGCCATGGCAATTATGTCCTTAGGCAGACCGGTTGTCTCTCTCACTGGTTGGGAAATTGGGCTAGAGGCAGATTCAAACCGTAGAGTGAAGAGGATACGTGGAATAGAAAGGATAAAAGAGCCTCTGAACCAGGGTAAAGTGGTAGTAGTTGCAGGGTTCCAGGGGGTTATTGAAGGAACAGGCCAGGTGATTACTTTGGGCAGGGGTGGCTCTGATTTAACAGCCATTGTTTCAGCTGCCGCCTTAGGGTTAAGATACTGCGAAATCTATACCGACGTAGACGGAGTTTACACTATTGACCCTCGAGTTGTTCCTGGAGCAAGGAGATATTCCCGTATTACCTATCGCCAGATGATAGACCTCTCAACTGCCGGAGTGGGAGTGTTGATGGACAGGTCAGTAGTTTTGGCGCAAGAGCTTGGGGTGGATATCAAAGTTCTGCTTAGTCCTAGTCTTGGCAAGACCACGGGCGGTACCTTGGTTTGTTTAAGAAGTAGCATTGAGGGCGTAGAGAGCATTTTGTTTCAACCAGGCGTAGCTATCCAGCAAGTGGAGCAGGTTAAGATTTCAGATGTCCCGAATGAACCAGGTATGGCTGCTGCAATTTTTGAACACTTGCGCGACATCAATATCTGGGATAGTAACCAGATACCAGGAGAGGATATGGCTGACATCACTGTGCTCTGCCTGCCCGAGAACACATCTAGGATTTTATCAGGGTTGTATAAGGCAAAGGAAGCAGGGGTAGCTGGAGACTTCAAAATCTCAGAGCCTCTTAAATCTTATGAACTAACCTTGGTTGATTCCTTAATGAAACAGGGGACTAATTATCTGCTAAGAGTTCTTGCAACGGTGGGAAGAGTGAAGGTGAATGTTGAAATGTGGTCTACTTCAGGTACAACCATTATGGTCGTAATCAAAGAGGAAGATCTCAAAAAAGCAGCTCTAGCATTGGGAGAGGAATTTAATCTTATTTCCTAACGTTCAGGACTGTTGGAAGGAGAACATGTAAAGGAGGGTGGTTTCAAGAACCACCCTCTTTGACTTTTGAGCTTGACTTTTTTTCTAAAAAGTGTTAGAAAAGTATTAGCTCCTTTATAATTGTATAGAGGGGACTTTTTATTTCGGAGGTGATTAACGTGCCAGAAGTAGTAGTAGTTACTGATAGCACTGCAGATTTTGCAAAAGGGGAAGCCGAGAAGTACGGTATAAGAATAGTGAATGAATCCACTCCCGAAGCTTTTTTAAAAGTGTATGAAGAAGTTAGGAGAGAGGCTGGAAAAATCATTGTTATTGTTACTCCAGAAAAAATCGACGGGACGATTTTCGCTGCTCATAGGCCTAAACAAAAATTGCCGAATTTTGACATCAGAGTGATTGATTCTCATTCTATATCTTTTGGTCAAGGGTTTGCGGTGGCAGAAGCTGCAAAAATGGCAATTGCTGAAAAAGATCTCGATACAATTGAGTGCGAGGTAAAAAGACTTATGTCTAAAATCAGGATATATGGTTTACTCGGGAGGAGATTTGGAAGCCCAATTATTGCGATAAAAGATAGTGAGGTTGAGAAGTTAAAGCGAACTTGGAGACGAGACGGAATCATACCTAAGCTGATTGAGATGATCAAGAAAGAGGAGGAAATGTTAAGGCTGGGTGTGTTTTATGCTTCAGCCCAAGATTTGGCTGCAGAAGTAGCAGAAAAATTAAAAGAAGACTATTCTAGTTTTGAGATTTCTATTGCTCAACTTAATCCAGTACCTTGTGCTTATTTTGGCCTACCCGACCTAGTCGGAGTCTGTGGTTTATTGAAATAGTAAAAGGAGGTGAGAACCTTGGAAATTGTCATAGGAATAGGTAGGTTTTTTTGGAATCTTTTCATTTGGATTCTGTCGATTCCACTTTTCATTATCCATGGCTTTTGGACTTTATGGAGAGTGATGCGGAGGGAATCTGCCGAGTTTGACAAGTCTCCTGTTATTTTCGGCTTCGAACTTTTGTTCATTGCCTCAATGTTGTTCTAACAATGTATCTCTAAGATATAGAGAGGGAGCATTTCTAAGCTCCCTCTTATATTTGCTCAATTTCTTAAAAATATGTAAAATACCTGAACATGCAATTCATTCTTGTTTTTATCGCTTGGTTCGGCATCCTCAGTCTCATCTTCTGGTATTTCTCTCTTTAATTAGTTTTCTCCATTGGCTGAAATTATCATTCTAATAAGATTAGTTTAAATGGTCGTCGAGGAGGCGATTTTTGGCGGGAGGCTTGATTTTTTGTTTTAAAATAATAATATTAAAAAATAGTCCTTTCACTGGAGGTGAATAATGGCAGCATTGAAATATCAAGTGCCGAAAGAGACGCTAAAAAAGTCTGTTTCTATTGCGACATTTAAAAAAGATGGAATTGGCGATGATAAAAAAAATATACGAGCAGAAATGTTAATAGAGCATCTGAATAGATTGCAGATTAGATTTGCGATAGTAGATTCCAATCCATCGATGGAAATTTTTGTTGAAGTAGAATCCCTCGAAGACTAAAAGACCACTCCTATTCCTTAATTTATTAATGGAGTGGTCTTTTAAATTCTGCAGATAAGTAGTTTGACCGATTTTTTTATTTTTTGTATATAAAAAGGCGTCTTTATAAGCTTACTTTACTTTTTCCAAGAAAACTTTTAAGAAAGTTAAAATAATAGAGTTAATGGACCACAGGAAAGGGGCTAAATTGAATGAGATCTTATTTACAAACTGGTCGGCCGTAAGAATACTCGTCTACAACGAGACCATTTTGGTCTCTTAAATAGAGAGTGTCGCAATCATTGCTAACCAGAAAGTCTCTGTTCATATAAATATGCCAGTTATTCCCGATGAAATCTTCGTCTTGGGAATATTTTCTATAACAGCCGCCATAGTTAAAATTATTGCTAAGATAAGTCACACATTCTGAATCGCGAGCTATACTATAATTTTGAGAATAATCTGGTATTTTACACCTCCCAAGATCTTGAATGAATTCCTGGCAACAGATTTCAAGATGGGAAATTTCTTCTTTTTCTGGTCTTGGGCAATTTTTTGACAAAGAGATAGGAAAATCACGATGGATGGTTAAATAACCCAGGCATTTGTTAGGCCGAAAATTTATACCTTTTCCTAAGGGATTTGAAGCACCAGATAGATAGATTGTGTCGCTCCGCTTAGCAAAAATACTTTCACTAGGAACTGGATTATAATAGGGATTATATTTTTCTATTCCCCCAGGGATAACAAAACTTCCCTTTTTCCCTTTAATGTTCCAACCAGTAATGTTAATTTCTTCTTCTCTTCCAAGCTGAATGCTCAAAGTGATTAAAGAAGGACGAGAGGAACTTTTAGGCTGTGCTCTAGAAATTTTTACTTTGCTAAAATAAGGAGAAGTGTTTATTGTAAAAGTTCTTTTTGCGGGAGTTCGGTCAATTACATTATTAATTTTTGCCCTAACCAAAAATGTATATTTTTTTGGTCCTGGGGGAAGGTTTATTGTTCTTTCTTCGGAAGAAGTTTTTTTCCAATTTTCATCAAATTCCTCAACTTTTGTTTCATAAGTAATTCGTCCCTCAATTTCTGCCGGAGAAACTTTAGACCCAAACTCAAAAACCACCTTATTTGTTTCATTAATAATCTCTCCTTCTCTTGGCCCAGAGGTTATATAAGTATTAATAGAAACTTTAGGAACAACAGGTTCCTCTTTTTTTGGTTTTATAACTAGTTTTGTAATTGGTTTTGTCTTTTGGCTCAAAGTGGGTTCAGTCTGGGTAATACTTTTTTGAATCTGTTCTTGAGTCTGCTTTTTTTCTTGAGGGATTTCTTCTTCCTCAGATACTTCTTGAGTTCCAGTCAGGCTAGCTTCCCCGGGTAATTCTTCTATATCCGACTTGGTTAAAACACCAAAAGTAGAAATAGCCAGAGCCATAATGACAAAAAGAATAATCGCTTGCATGCCCTTATTTAACCATAAAAAATCAGAATGTCAAGGGGAAGCGCCAACGGAGTACAAATTTTATTTAATTCACAAGAGAAACTTACTGTTTCATCTGGCGTGGAGTAAGCTTAAATATTTTGACCGATTTTTTTAATTCTGCTATACTTTTTTTAATAGCTCTATGGACAGAGATTTTTTAATTCAACTAACCAATAATCTTTATCGTTTGACTTTGTTATTTCCCAAAAAGGAACCTTTGAGATATAAAATGAGGGAAGTGGCCGATGAGATTTTAGTTAAGCCAACGGAAAAAAATATGGAAATTTTGGATAGTTTTTTTGAAGTAGTTAAAAGCCAAAATTGGGTAAAAGCCACTGATATATTGGCAGTTCAAGAGAAATATGATAACTTAAAAGGAGGATTGAAGAAAGGAAGTCCAATGGTTGAAGCTAAATTTCAATCACTTGTTGAAATCAAGCCCCAAGAGGTGCCGGAGAGGCAGGAGAAAATCTTGGCTTTTTTAAGAAAAAATGGTCGGGCTCAGGTTTGGCAGGTAAAGCAGATTCTTCCTGAGGTAACTAAGCGAACCTTGAGAAGAGATTTTGACCAAATGCTGAGACAAGGAATGGTTGAGAGGATGGGGGAGAAAAATAATACTTCTTACCAAATAAAAACAGTTCAATCTTAAGTAGGACAGACAATATTATATTGGTAGGACATTATGTCCTACCTTCTGTAAATTAAATGGCAAATCAGCGCAAAGAATTCGGCAAAATCTACGATCAATGTATAGAGAAAATCTATCGATTTGTTTTTTTAAAGGTAAATTCGGAAGAAATTGCCCAGGATTTATGTTCAGAAACTTTTTTAAAGGGTTGGCAGGCCTATAAGAAAATTCCAAAAATTGATAATCCTTCAGCTTTTTTATATAGAATTGCCCGCAATTTAGTGACTGACCATTATCGAGAGAAAGGTAGGACACAGATTGTTTCAGCGGAAAATGTGCCAATTGTTGATCCCAGACAAAGTTTAGAAGAAAAAGCTGCTTTGAGTTCAGATCTAGACCAAGTAAAGGTAGTTTTAGCCAATTTAAAGGAAAATTATCAGGATATTATTATCTGGCATTATTTAGATGACTTATCTATCTCAGAAATAGCTAAAATCCTGGATAAATCGGAACAAGCCTGCCGGGTCCAGCTTCACCGGGCCTTAAAATCTCTTAGAAATCAGGTCCTCTCTAGCTGAAGCCTGGCTTCAACTAGAGCTGTAATAACTTCCCTTCTTTTTCGTCATAATTATATGGTACTGACTGAAAAACAACTCATTGGCAAGGTCAGAAAGCTTCGCCAGATTAGACCCAGAAAAGACTGGGTTTCTTTAACTAAAAAGGAGATCTTGGGAGATGAGCCAGGGTTTTTCTTTTTTCCTTTTTTTAAGCCAGCTATGGCTGGCTTGATTGCTGTTTTTGTCCTATTCGGAGCTTACGGGTTTGTTAAAAACTCCTTACCTGGCGATGCCTTCTATTCGGTTAAAAGGGCTGTCCATCAAGGGCAGGCTGTTTTTATTTCTAAAGCAGAAAAATCAGCTTTTCAATTGAAATTAGCCAATGACCGATTGGAAGATTTAACCAAAGCGCCAGTTAAGAACTTGGCTCCAACTATAAGCGAGTTTCAAGCTAATATTGCTGAAGCAGCTAAAAATTTAGCCGAAATAGACGCTACTACTTCTGACCCAATAGCTATTAAGAAAATCGTTGAAGAGACTAGGGAATTGGAGGAAAATATAGAAAAAGTAGAGTCTTTGGGTGTGGTTATTGGTGAGGAAGGAATGTCTGAATGGAATAAAGCTGTAAAAAGAGTGACTGAGAATTTTATTGAAGATTTAGAAGAAACAACTTTAACCAAAGAAAAAGAAGAGATTTTAAACGAGATGAAGGAGCTTTTTGAAGAAGGCGAGTATTCAGCTGCTTTAGAGTTATACTTAATAAATCGGTAATAATAAGTTTCCCACAGAAAAGCATTGATCAATGTTTAATTATTGTTATTTAGAAAATGGAAAGACGCGTAGGCTTCGTGACCTCAAAGCTTTGGTCGCGAAGATCCAAAGGTCGACGCGGCAAAACATAAATTATTATTAATTTCCGAAAATTATTGAAAAATGTCTAATAAATTTAAAAAGATTGTTGCGACGATAACTTTGGTTGGTGTTGCTGGTTGGGCTGGAGGCGTTCAAGCTATCACAGCTACTGAACTCCAAGAGCAAATTGATGCTTTAATGACTCAATTAATTACCCTGCAAGATCAGTTGGCTGAATTAGAAGGTGGAGAAGTGGTTACTGTTGAAGGTTGTACAATTACTTCCTTTGACCGAAACCTTAAACAGGGGATGAGTGGTGACGATGTAAAATGTTTACAGATCATCTTAAACTCAGACGCTGACACCCAGTTAGCTGACTCTGGAGTAGGTTCTGCTGACAATGAAACCAGTTACTTTGGTCCTTTGACCAAGGCAGCGGTGATCAAGTTCCAGGACAAATATGCTGATGAAGTTTTGGCTTCTTGGGGTTTAACTTCAGGAACCGGCTTTGTCGGTTCAACATCCAGAGCCAAATTAAACACTCTCTTGGCAGCAGGTGAAGAAGAGGAAGAAGAAGAAGAGGAGGAGGAAGAAGAAGTTGGCGAAGGTCTAACCGTAGCTTTAGCTACTGACACACCAGCTAGTGCCAATATTCCTTATGGTTCCTCAGTGGAATTTCTTAAGTTTACCTTAGTTTCTGATGGAAATGTAAACATTAGTTCTATTGAGATAAACGCCGGGGGAATAGGTACCTATACCGACATAGATTCGGTGGCAATTTACGATGAGGATGGAACAAAGATTAGCACTACCAAGAATATTACTTCTGATGGAAATGCTATCTTTAATTTCTCGACCCCATATGCTATTGAGGCAGAAGTTCTCCAAACCTTAACAGTAAAGGCTACCGTAGCTGTTGGTGGATCAGGCAGTGTCTTCTATCTAGGAATTTCAGATATTTCAGGTATTCTCTCTAACGCTGGAGAAGTTAATGGTACTTTCCCAATTACTGGTAATCCAATGAATATTTTGAGTGCCACTGTTGGGACAGCTACAATAACTGCGTCAGCTGACCTAGCACCAAACGTTCCTTTTGGCGAAGATGATGTATTGCTGGCTGATTTTGAAATCGACGTTGGATCGGCTGAAGATTTGCTATTTTCGGCCATTAGGTTCAGAAACGGTGGAACAAATGATGATTCTTTGGTTTCAAACCTAAGATTCAGCTGTGACGGAGAGGAAATTTCTACCACTGAATTAGAGGACAGATACGCTCTCTTTAGCATCTCCAATCTTTTGCTTGAGAAAAGCGACACAGTTATTTGTGAGGTTAGGGGAGACATGGGCACCGGCTCAGCCGGAAACACCATTAAATTGTACATAAAAGATTCTTCAGACGTTACGATGGTTGGTGTAAATAGTGGTTTTACATCCAATGTTGATTCTACAGATCTAAACACTACTGTTGAAGCCCAAAACGTTACTTTAGCTACTGGTGATCTCACCATTGATTTTGACAAGTCGTCAATCACTGGTACTCCAAATCAGGATGTTAGGATCGATACTAATAACGTAGTCTTGGCCACCTTAAAAATGACTTCCAACGCTGAGAATGCAACCATTGAATCTATGGCTGATGGTGATTCAGCTAGTACTCAGTTTGAGATTAGTGGTTCTGGATTAGAAGCTGCTGAAATCATTAATGTGGAAATGAGAGATGTTGACAGTGGTGCCATCTATGACATTACTGCGACTTTCGATACCAATTTATGGGAGCTATCTATGACAGAAGAAATTAGTTTGATAAAGGATGTAACTAAGACCTTTGAGGTTAGAGTTGACTTAGAGAGCACAATTGATAACACTGATTATCTTGAGGTTATTCTTGATGCTGGGGCAATGACCGTAACTGGTGATGTCTCTAGTGAATCAATTACTGACATTCTTCCAAACTCAATCACTTCTGGTAGATCAACTGTTGAGATCGCTTCTCTTGATGTTACTACGATAACCTTGACCGATACTTCCGTTGTTGGGGGAGCTGTAGATGTAGTAATCTTCCAGGCCACATTAGAGGCTGGAGATTCTTCTCTGGTTACCCTAAAAACAGTTACCATTTCTGAGGTTTCCACAGATAGTGATGGTAGTGTAAAATTGTTTTCTGACACTAATGTCACTAGGTTAGATCTCTATCTTGATGGGAATTTGATGAAAACAAGATCTAACAGGATTTCCGAAGCAGCAGCCGTTGGTTCCGGGATGGGTTCAATTGCCTTTTCTTCTCTAGATACCAACAATGTCATTTCAGCTGGTGATACAGTTAACTTAGTTTTGAAGGCTACTTTTGCTTCTACCTTAGTTGGATCTGGCACTTTTGCTTTAGGTATCACTGATACTGCCGCTGACGTAATCTCTAGAGATGTTGATAATGAGATTGTTGTTGAAGACATTACCGCTACATCTACAGAATCAAGGACGGTAACTATAACGACAGAAGGTGATTTGAAGGTTCAGCTAAAGATCACAGATGTTAAAGCCAATAAAGATATGTACATTGTGGCTGGTACTGCTGGCCCAACTGGTAGATATCTTGGAGAGTTAATCTTCACTACTCAGGATGAACCTATTAAAGTTACGACATTAAGATTAGACAATGATGGTGGTGATGGAACCAATGTTACTATTGCCTCTGTTTCCTTGGTTGAAGCAGATGGAACAGTTCTTGCCACTAAAGGAACATTGTCAGATGGTGATGTTAATTTCACCAGTCTTGACTTAGTGTTTGCGGCCGATGAAGCCACCTCCTTGTTCATTGTAGCTAATGTAAACGGTATTAATGTCTCTGGCGATCCTACTGCTACCGCTGTAAGTGGCAAGACGATTCAGTATAATCTAGCCAGTAGTACGCTAGGCATTGTAGCTGAAGGTGTAAATTCTGGAGTAAATATTCCTATGGTAACAAATCCCAGTGGTGCCTTAGGTTTTGGTGAATGGTCTACTTCTACTGTTGTAAGCAGAACTGGTACAGTGTTGGCTGGTGCTATCACTGATATCGAGAATGCCTTGGCAGATGGTACTTTAACTGGTGGTGCCGGTAAAATTATTGGTAAGTATACTCTTACCATTGATAGCGGTACCAATAGAGAATCTGACAATACTGACACGAAAGTTGTTTTAGAGACATTAATAGTAGGGATAACTGTGGGTGGTGCGGCAGAAGCTACTGGTACTAGTATCCAGGCTTACATTTTAGGTGATTCATCTAATAAGACTACGGCAACTGCCTCTGTCGCTAACGTAGCGACCATTGACCTAACCACTTTAACCGGTGAGGCTAATGAGGTTGACGATACAATCACCATAATTATCATTGCTACTGTTGAGACTGATGGTGAAGGTGATTACCTCCAGACCGAAATTGACGATTTGAGCACTGACCTTACCTACACCGATGGTACAACTTCTAACGGTGGCGATTCTCAATTAACTATCAGTGAAGTATTTGGTGGTACTCTGTCTAACTAGCTTTGAAATAGCTCGAACTTAATTCTCTTTCCTTGTGGAGAACTCAAAAACCGCTCCTTGATGGGGCGGTTTTTGAGTTCTATAAAACATATGATAAGATAAACTCGATGTTTAAAAACCCAAAATTAATTTTTATTACAATAATTTTTCTTTCTTTGCCGGTTTTTGTTTCAGCTGTTTCCTTAGGACAAAGAACCGATTTTTATGTTGATCCAAATTATGATTTATTTCAAAGAGGGGAAATTTCGGCTATCCTGCAGAAAATTAGCCCAAAGGCCTATTTTTATATTGATAATGATTGGTGGAAGTTATTAAATTATCGAGAAAAACAAAAGATTGAACAAGCCCTTTATTCTTTAGGCAACGAATTTTATTCCAAAATTTATTTCACTTTAACCTCTACTTTTGGTTCAGAATGGAAACCAGGAATTGATGAAGACAATCGGATTACCGTTTTAATTCATCCGATGGTTAAAACGGCTGCGGGTTATTTTAATCTTGGAGATGAATATCCCCAAGCCCAAGTTGAAACCTCTAATCAAAGAGAAATGGTTTATTTAAATGCTGATTATATTACTAATCCTTTGGCTAAAAGTTTTTTAGCTCATGAATTCATTCATTTAATTACTTTTAATCAAAAAGAAAAAATTCAGGGGATAAAAGAAGAAACTTGGCTCAATGAAGCCAGAGCTGAATACACTTCAACCTTATTGGGATATGATGAAGAATACCAGAATAGTAATCTTCAAAGAAGAGTTAAAAAATTTTTAGAAGAACCCTCCGATTCAATTACTGAATGGCAAAATACTTCTGCTGATTACGGGGGCTTAAATCTTTTCACTCAATATTTAGTTGAAAAATATGGAATAAAAATTTTAGCTGATTCTTTAAAATCAGATAGAATAGGGATAGCTTCTTTAAATTACGCTTTAGAAAAAAATGGTATCAGGCACGATTTTTCTCAAGTTTTTACCGATTGGACTATTACTGTTTTAGCTAACGATTGTTCTTTGGGTGAGAAGTACTGTTACAAAAATAAAAATTTAAAAAATTTAAGAGTAACTCCTTCAATTAATTTTTTACCTTTGTATGGCAAAAGCACTTTAGGAGTTAACCAAACCACTAAAAACTGGGCTGGTAGCTGGTTTAAATTTATTGGCGGTAAAGGAACCTTAAAAATTGAGTTCATTGGTAACCCAGAAAATTTATTTAAAATTCCTTATCTTTCGAAAAGTATTTTCGGGGAATACTCTCTTGATTTCTTCCAGCTTAATGATTATCAAAGAGGAGAAATTTTAGTTCCGGAATTTGGAACCAATATTAGTTCAGTAACTATTATTCCTTCAATTCAAAGCAAGACGTCTGGATTTTTAGGTTTGGAACCAGCTTTTCCCTTTTTCTGGGAGGCCTCAACCATAATTGAGATAGAGGAAACAAAAGAGAATTCAAACTCAAAATATTTAGAAAAACCAATTTCCAAAATGACTAAAGAAGAAATTTCAACTAAGATTTCCGAAATTGAAGAATTGCTTCGTCAGCTTAGAGCTCGGTTTGTCCAAATTGAAGAAATTGAAAAAGAAGAAATAATTTTAATTCCTTGTCAAGAATTTGAAGAAGATCTCTTTTATGGATTAAGAAATGACGAGAGAGTGAAATGCTTACAAGAATTTTTAAAATCCCAAGGTTCAGAAATTTACCTTGAGGGTTTAGTGACTGGCAATTTTCTTTCTCTCACTAAATCAGCAGTGATTCGCTTCCAGGAAAAATATACTTCTGAAATTTTAACTCCTTTGAGTTTAGAAAAGGGAACAGGTTATTTCGGTTCTTTAAGCCGAGAAATGGCTAATAAACTTATCCACAAATAGTCCCCAATGAATCTAATTGATACCTCTTGACACCCTTCGATGGGTGTCTTATTATGAAAGTAGAGATTATTTTCTTCTTCCTTTTCTTCCTCTTCTTCCCCTTTTTCATTAAAGAATGAGGGGAAACCTTTTTAAACTTTATGACTATAAAACCAGATGAAATCTATACTACCGAAGAAGCCCGTGACTTCTTAAAGGTGTCAGAAAGCACCATTAAGAGATTTTTAAAACGGGGCATAATTAAAGCTTATAAAGTTGGTGGAACTTATAGGATTTGGGGCGATGAAATTTTAAATTTAGTTTCTCCAAAAGTTGAAAAAAAGGTTTACAAGGCCTATAAAAAGGTTAGAGAAAAAACTAAAAAAGCCATTGAAAAATGGTAAATTTGTTAAACTACAAGGCAATTATTCTGGCTGGTGGCAAAGGGACTAGGCTTTACCCAATGACCTATGAAATCCCCAAGCCCTTACTGCCGGTAAAAAGAAAGCCAATTATAAATTATTTAGTTGACCTTTTCTTTAAACAAGGAGTAAAAGAGATCGCCATTTCAATTGATAAAAATTTTAGAGAGGAATTTGATTGGTGGAAAAAGAGATATTATCCTTCAGCAGGCTCAGGGCGAGCTTTAAAAATTAAATTTTCAGAAGAGAATAAACTTTTAGGCACTTTTGGTGGCCTTTTTTATTTGAAAAAATGGATTGGTAAAAGTTCTTTCTTTTTAACTAATGGGGATGAATTAAAAAAAATCAACCTAAAAAAAATGGCTCAGTTTCATAATCAGCGTTTGGTCTTAGGGACATTAGCCTTAGTAAAAGTTCCCAATCCCCAGGATTACGGAGTAGTCATTTGTAAGAGGGGAATTATTCAGGAGTTTATAGAAAAACCCAAAAAGCCGCCAACAAATTACATTAATTCCGGGCTTTACCTTTTTTCTTCAGAGATTCTAAGGAATCATCCTGGCCCAAAATTTACTATGGTTGAAACTGATATCTTTCCCAAATTAGCTAAAGAGGAAAAATTAGCTGGTTTCAAATTTAATGGCAAATGGATGGATACTGGAACCTTTGAGCGTTATGAGCGAGCTATTAAAAATTGGAGATAAAAATAAGGAACAAAAGGTTAAAAAAGGTAATTTTAAAAATTATTTAATAAAATTATAATATGGAAAAAATTTTAGTTACGGGTGCTGGCGGATTTATTGGACATCATTTAGTTAGATTTTTAAAGAAAAAAGGATATTGGGTAAGGGGAGTGGACATTAAATATCCAGAATTTAGTCTAAAAAATGAAGCAGATGAGTTTTTACTTTTAGACTTAAGAGATTTTCGAAATTGTTTTGAGGCGGTAAAAGGAATCGATAAAATTTATCAACTGGCTGCTAATATGGGTGGTATAAAGTTTATCACTACCGTTAAAGCCGATGTGGTTAGGGATAATATTCTGATAAATACAAACATGGCTGAAGTTTGCCGGTTGGCAGGGGTGAGAAGATTGTTCTTTAGTTCTTCTGCCTGTATTTATCCTAAATATAAACAAGAAGACCCCAATATTAAACCACTTAAAGAAAGCGATGCTTATCCGGCAGATTGCGAAGATGGTTATGGCTGGGAAAAATTGATTTCTGAAAGAATGTACAAAAATTTTTTTGAAGACTATAAATTAGAAGTGCGTATTGCCAGATACCATAATATATATGGGCTAGAAGGGACTTATGATGGAGGCAGAGAAAAAGCACCGGCGGCTTTATGTCGAAAAATAGCCTTGGCTAAAAACGAGGACAATATTGAAGTCTGGGGAGATGGAAAACAGACTCGCTCTTTTTGCTATATTGACGATTGCTTAGAAGGAACTTTCCGACTTATGGAATCAGACCACAGAGAGCCATTAAATATTGGGTCAGACAGGTTAGTAACCATTAATGAGACTATAGATATTATTGCTAAAATTGCCGAAAAAAAAATAGAAAAAAAATATCAATTAGATAAGCCTCAAGGGGTTAGAGGAAGGAATTCTGATAATACTTTATGTAAGAAAATTTTAGGATGGGAACCAAAGATTTCTCTTGAGGAAGGTCTAGAAAGAACTTACGAATGGATAAAGGGTGAGGTTGAAAAGAAATAAATTTTAATTTATGAAAATCAGAAATCTTACCGATATTAAAACACTTTTATTTGACAATAAAACGGTTAAGCAGACGATCTTTAAAAACACTTTTTGGTTAACACTATCTTTAGGGATAGGTAAAATTTTTACATTTTTCTTATTTATTTATGTTGCCAGAATTCTTGGGCCTACTCAATATGGAGAATTTACATTTGCTTTGGCCTTTGTTTTTCTTTTGGTTATATTCTCTGATTTAGGTCTGTTTCGAATTATCATCCGTGAATTTTCTCAAGAAAAAGAAAAAGAGAAAGAGTATCCAGCTCTTCTTTCTTTAAAGCTCCTTTTAGTTTTAGGAACATTAATTATAGTTCTTATTGGTTCTTTTTTCATTACTTCTGATCCAATCATTCGAAAAGTAATCTGGATTTTAGCTGGCTATATTATAATCAGTAATTTTGTTCAGATAATTTATGGATTCTTGGAAGCCCGCCAGCAAATGGAGTATGAGGCCTTGGCAAGAATTTTTCAAGCTGTTCTTTATACTGGTTTTGGATTTTTTGTTATTTTTAATTTCCCTTCTGTTGAAAATTTGGCTTATGGCTACCTAATTGGCACTTTGGTCTTTTTAACTTTCTTTTTAGTTTTTTTTCATCTTAAAATTTATCAATTACATTTCAGTTGGAATACATTGATTTGGAGAAAGTATTTAAAGATGTCTTGGCCTCTAGCTCTTACTGGTTTCTTTACGATAATTTACAGCCAAATCGATACTATAATGATGGGTTATTGGGGACAAATTGCTCAAACGGGTTGGTATAATGCTGCCCATAGAATTACCATAACGACTGTAATCCCGGCCACTATAATTTCTACCAGTTTTTTCCCAGTGCTAAATAAAGCTTTTAAAGAAACCAAAGAAAAATTTCAAAAAATCTGGAATTACAATATGGAAATAATGATTTTCTTATCTATTCCTTTAATGATTGGAGGGTTAATTCTTGCTTCAAGAATTATTAATTATATTTTTAATCCCAATTTTAGTCCCTCTATTTTAGCCTTCCAAATTTTAATAATAACGGCTGGAATCACCATTCTTTTTATTCCTTTTTATCAGCTACTAATTGTTTCTGACCAGCAAAAAAAGATTTTTTGGGCTATTCTATCAGGGGCAATAATTAACGTTATTTTAAACTTAATTTTAATTCCCAAATTCAGTTTGTACGGAGCAGCATTCGCCACTGTGGTTACCTGGTTTTTAATCCTCTTTTTAATGTTTAAATTTACCTTAAAATTTACTTCAATCAAGCCCCTTAATTTAAAAGTGTTTTTAAGTTTTGTCGGTGCTATTTTTTCTAGCATTCCGATGTACTTTGTAATAATTCAACCACAGATTTATTATCTTAATATTATATTGACTGTTTTAATTGGTGCAGGAGTTTATTCAATTTGTTTTTACGGTTACAAAAAAGGAGTTGCTAAATTACTCTCTTAAATAAAAATAATCAAAATTATGAAAATTCTTTACATAGCTAATAGGTACAATCATGGTGAGCCAGAATTAGGTTCTTCAAATAATTATCACAATTACTACGAGGGCTTGGTTAAGATGAACAACGGAGAAAACGAAGTTCTATTTTTCCCTAGGGATGTGATGACAAAAAAGAAAGGGGCAGAAAAAACACATAAAGAATTATTAAGCTTAATTTTTAGAGAAAAACCAAATTTGGTTTTTGCTCATGCTATAGATCTAAATCAAAAAGAGATTATAAAAAAGATTACTCAAAAAAGTGGGGCAGTTACTTTTATCTGGTTTTTTGATGACCATTGGGATTTTTATAAAGACTCAAAATATTGGGCGCCTTTTTTCCATTGGGTTTTCACTACAGATCCTTTAGCAATTGAGAAATATTATAAAATCGGTTATAAAAACGCAGTTTTTATGCCGCCGTGCTTTAACCGTTTCCGTTATAAACCTCTAAACCTACCCAAGATTTATGACGTTACTTTTGTTGGTAGTCCTCACGGAGTAAGAAAAAAAATAATTAAAAAATTAAAAAAAGCCGGTATTAATGTGGTTTGTTTTGGCCAGGGTTGGCCTCGTGGATATATCTCTACTGAAGAAAAAATAAAAATTATTTCTCAAAGTAAAATAAACTTAAACCTTAGCGAAAGTTCTGGAGTTCTATGGAAGCAGATAGTTTTAATTTTTTTACATAGAAACTTTGATAGATCAATTGGGGTAAACAGCCCGTTAAAATGGTACGATAATTTTCAGACGTTATTGGCCCAAAAAAGAAAACAAATAAAAGGTAGAATTTTTAAAGTTCTTGGCTGCAGAGGATTCCTTTTGAGCGGATACGCCGAAAAGTTAGAAGAATTATATACGCCCAACAAAGAAATTGTATTTTTTTATAATTTTAATGAACTGGTTGAAAAAATAAAGTATTATTTAGCCCACGATGAAGAAAGAGAAAAAATTGCTAAAGCCGGTTACGAACGGAGCTTACGAGATCATACTTGTGAGAAAAGATTCAATGAAATGTTTAAAATTATGGGGAAAGATAAATGAAAAGAATAAGAAAAAACAAAGTTTCAGTGGTTGGATTGGGTAAGCTTGGGTTACCTTTTGCAGCCTGTTTTGCTGATAGAGGGTTTAAAACCATAGGGATCGATGTTAATGAAAATGTAATTAATTCTATTAATAAAGGGGAGTCTCCGATTGTGGAATCGGGACTGGAAGAGTTAATTGCTAAATATGGAGGGAATAAACTTGAAGTAACAACAGATCATCGAAGAGCAATAAGCGAGACAGACATCACTTTTGTCTTAGTGGCTACTCCAAGTGACCCCGAGGGAAACTTTTCTAATACCTACGTAGAGTCGGCTTTAAAATCTTTAGCTAAAAACTTTGGAAAAAGTAAAAAAGATTACCACCTTTTTGTAATAAGCAGTACGGTGATGCCAGGTTCAATTGATAAAAAGTTAATTCCTATAATAGAAAGAAATTCAGGAAGGAAGATTAACATCGATTTTGGGGTTTGTTATGTGCCTGATTTTGTAGCTCTCGGAAGTGTTATTCGCAATTTTCTAAATCCCGATATTGTTATAATAGGCCAAAGCGATAAATTCGCCGGTGACCAGACTGCTTCTATCCATGAGAAATTTTGCGAAAATAATCCCGTCATCACCAAAATGTCTTTAGTTAGTGCCGAAATAGCTAAAGTTACCTTGAACGCTTATATCACCACGAAAATAAGTTTTGTTAACGTTCTAGCCAATATTTGCGAAAAGATACCGGAAGCAGACGTTGATTTGATTACCAAAGCTATCGGAGCGGATAAAAGAATTTCGCCTTATTATTTTAAGGGAGGATTAAGTTTTGGGGGAACCTGTTTTCCGAGGGATACGAAATCTTTCATAAGATTTTCCGAGGAGTCAGGCGTTAGCGCGGGGTTAATTAAGGAAGTAGAAAAAATAAACAAATTTCAGGATGAACATCTGGTTAGGCTTGTTATGAAGAATTTACCCCCGAAATCAAACACGGTGTCAATTTTAGGACTTTCCTTTAAGCCCGAAACTCCTATAATCGTGGAATCACCAGCAATAAAACTTGTTAGGACTCTTCTAAGAAGGGGGATAAAGGTGGTTGTTTACGATCCCTTGGCAATGGATGATACAAGAAATATTTTTGGAGATAAGATTCAATATACAAAATCAATCAAAGATTGCCTTTTTAAATCTTCCTGTTGGGTTATAGCTACTCCAGACAAGAAATTTAAAAAAATAGATAAGAGTTTTGTTATAAAAAATCCTACAGTAATTATTGACTGCTGGAGAATTTTAAATTCCCAGAATTTTTCTAAAAAGGTCAAATATATTAAATGGGGATATTACTAAATTCTCATAAAAAAAGACATGGAAATAAAAGACTATAAACAAGAATATTATGAACGACCGGAACATTGGGCTAGAAATTTTTTAGAAATTACTCGAGAGAGAGAAAGAATTGAAGAAACTATAAAAATTATTCCCCCTGATGTTCAAAGTATTTTAGAGGTAGGATGTGGAAATGGAGCCTTTATTAATTCTTTGATTGGTAAATACCAAAAATTAATAGGGTTAGATTCTAGCAAGGAAGCCTTAAGGCATATTCGAACCGAAGCTATCGAGGGGAATATTAATAATTTGCCCTTCGAAGATAATAGTTTTGATTTGGTGGTTTGTCTAGAAACCTTGGAACACCTTCCCCAGGAAGTTTTTATTCGAGGTCTTTTTGAACTGCAGCGAGTAAGTAAAAAATACATTATTGTTAGCGTACCCAATAATGAAAATTTAGACCTTTCTTTAGAGAAATGTCCAGCCTGTCATTGTTGGTTTCATCCCTTTTTTCACCTTAGAAGTTTCAATCAAAATAGATTAAAAGAATTGTTTGATAATTTTGATCCATTAGCCGTCAAATTCATGGGACCTTTGACCATAAATATTTCAGAAAAGTTTTCAAAGCCTTACCAAATTTTGAAAGTAATCTTTAATTTGATGCCTTTCCATCCTTATTCTATTTGTCCTACGTGCGGATATCGGCTGGAAAATAAAGTCCAAGAACAAGAAAAATTACCCTTTCGTTTTAAAGAGAAAATCTATAACTTGTTGAGGAAGATGGCGAGAATCAAAAAAACTAAAAGAGCTTGGTTATTGGCTTTATATAAAAAGAAATGTTATTTGAAATGAGAAATTGTAAATTATATTTATTGCACTTAAAATATGAAACAAATAATTTAGAAAAATTAATTCAATATTATCTAAAACTTAAAAGCCTATGGTAAGAAGGGGAAAAATTAAAAAAGTTCTAATTAAATTGAAGGTATGGTGGTTTTTTAAACATATTTATCATTACTATCATTATTTATTAGTTTTGAAATGGTTTTTGCGGGGCAAAAAAGATCCACCCATTTATATAACAAAAAGAAAAGTCATAAAGGAGTATGCGAAACAATATAAAATTTATACTTTGATAGAAACAGGAACATTTAAAGGTGAGACAACTAAAGCGGTCAAGGACACATTCGGGCTAATTTATACAATAGAATTAAATGAAGTCTATTTCGAGGAAGCCAAAAAGAGACTTGAGAAATATCCCCATGTTCAAGTCATTCACGGCGATAGTGAAAAAATACTGCCAGATATATTGGACTTAATGAATAAAATGGGACATCCTTGTTTATTTTGGCTGGATGCTCACACAAAAACTATCACGGCAATTAGGGAAGAATTGAAGGCTATTTTCAGCCACCCCATTAAGGACAATGTTATTTTAATAGACGATGTTCGTTTCTTTACAGGAGAAAATAATTATCCGACTATTCCAGAGCTTGAAAAGTTGATTTCAGAAAATCTGCCAAATTCAAATTTTGAAGTTAAAGATGACATAATTAGAATATGTCCAAAATAACTATGATAAATTTGAGACATACAATTAAAAGATTTCTTATTAAAAATAAATTGTGGAGATATGTTGAACCGATAACATTAAGATTGAGAGGGATAAGCGACAAAAAGATAATCAACGATTTGGCTAAGATGTATTCGGGACTTATCAAACCAGGGGATTTATGCTTTGATATCGGGGCCAATGTGGGTAGATATTCAATGGCTTTCTATTTATTAGGAGCAAGGGTCGTAGCAGTAGAACCTCAATTAAAGCTTGTTCAAGAAATTAAAAAAAGATTTGGTTCAGAAATAGATATAGTCCAGAAAGGGGTAGCCGAGAAAGAAGATAAAAGAAGGTTCTATGTCTGCGATGAAGCTACAAGCATTTCTACTTTCCTAGAAGATCACAAAGAGAGCGTTGAGCTTAAAGGCTTTAAGGATTATCATTGGTCAGATGGGGGAGAGATAGATGTGACTACTTTAGATAAATTGGTAAGCGAGTATGGTCTTCCCAAATATTGTAAGATTGATGTTGAGGGATTTGAATATAAAGTCCTTATGGGTTTGACTAAGCCAATTCCCTATATTTCTATTGAGGTAGGTTGGGTCGAAGGGGAAGTTGAAAAATGTCGGGCATTACTCTTATCTAAAGGATATATACAATATGATTTTCTCGACAGTAAAGATTTGTTTTTTAAACTAAAGTCGGCTAATAAAGTTTAATTCCTAAAATGAAAATGATTCAAAGAATTAAAAACTTTATCAAACATACCCCACTTTATAATACGCCAATTTATAATATTTTGAGGTTAATAAGAGAGAAGAAAAAGACGCGAGATTGGGAAAGAGAAGGTAGGCATGGCCCACCATCCCATTTGATAAAACAAAAAATTGTCAAAGAATATGCTCGCCGTTTTGACATAGATACTTTGATTGAAACCGGGACATATGAAGGTAGAATGGTATCTATCACCAAAGATACCTTTAAGGAGATTTTCTCGATAGAATTAGATGGTAAACTTTTTGAAAGAGCGAAAAAGAAATTCGCTAATTATCCACATATTCGCATTATCCATGGTGATAGTGGTAAAATCCTGCCAGAAATAATTACTTCTTTTAAGAAACCCTGTCTGTTTTGGCTTGACGCTCATTATTCTAGCGGCATTACAGCCAAAGGTGATGTCGAGACACCGATTATAGAAGAATTGAAAGCAATTCTCAACCATTCTATCCAGGGTCATGTGATATTAATAGATGATGCGCGCCTCTTTGGCGGGGAGAATGACTATCCGACTATAAAATGGCTTAAAGATTATATTTTAAAGCACCGCCCAGACTGGAATTTTGAAATCAAAGATGGCATTATTAGAATTTATCCATTAAAATAATAGTCTTAATAGATTAAAGATTATGATTCCAAAAAAATTAAAAATTAATATCGCTGTAGTAGGAATAGGATACTGGGGGCCAAATTTGGTAAGAAATTTTTACCAATTGGAAGATGTAAAAGTGGATACTGTTTGTGACATTGATCAAACCAAACTCGACTCTATTAAAAAGAGTTACCCTGCAATTAAAATCACTAAGAGCTTTAAAGAAATATTAGGGAATCCTCAGATAACAGCTGTAGCGATTGCGCTCCCCCTTAATTTGCATTATCAATTCAGTAAAGAGGCCCTGGGGGCAGGAAAGCATGTTTTAGTTGAGAAGCCATTTACTTCCAATTCCAAAGAAGCTGAAGAACTTATTCAAATTGCCAAAAGCCAAGGAAAAGTTTTAATGGTAGACCACACTTTTCTTTTTACTGGAGCTGTTCGAAAAATAAAAGAATTAATTGAGAAGGGTGAATTGGGAAAAATTTATTACTTTGATTCAGAAAGAATTAATTTAGGATTAATTCGGTCAGATACCAGTGTAGTTTGGGATTTAGCCACTCATGATATTTCAATTATTGATTACTTAATCAGCCAAAAGCCAATTAGTGTTTCAGCAATCGGTTCTTCTCATATTTTAAATCAAAAAGAAGAAATGGCTCACATGACTATAAAACATCAAGAGGGTTGTATTAGCCATATTCATGTTAGCTGGTTATCTCCATTGAAATTAAGAAAAATTTTAGTAGGAGGCAATAAAAAGATGGTTCTTTACGACGACGTGGAACCGACGGAAAAAATAAAGATTTATGATAAGGGGGTTGACATAGAGCCAAATCAGGTTACTCCCTTTCAGCCCCTTTATCGAGCAGGAGATATTATCATCCCTAAGCTTGACCAAACCGAGCCCCTGAAAAAGGGATGCCAGCACTTTATTGACTGCATTAGAAATAATCAAAAACCATTGACCGACGGAAAAGCTGGTTTAAAGGTAGTAAAAATATTAGAAGCTACTACTCAATCTATTAAAAATAATGGAAAAGAAATCAGTCTCCAATAAAAAAGTTAGAGTTTTAATTACTGGAGCAGGAACTGCCACTGCTCAATCTGTAATTAAGGCACTTCGATTGCAAAGAGATTTTAAGGTGGAGTTAATAACCGTAGATATGAATAAAGACGTAGCGGGGAGATATTTAGCTGATAAGTTTTACACTATTCCTCCAGCTTCTTCCCCTTCTTTTATAAAAGGGCTTTTGAAAATCTGCAGAAAAGAAAAAGTAAATTTACTTATCCCTATTGTAGATTATGAATTTAAAAAGCTAGCAAATAATACTTCGGAGTTTAAGAAAAATGGATGTATGATAGTGATTTCCAAGCCCAAAACTATTGAACTTTGCAATAATAAAATTAAAACTCAAAAATTTTTCATTCAAAATAGATTTTTAACCCCTAAATCTTATTCTTTAAGAGAAATTAAACAAAACCGGATTAAATTTCCCTTATTTATTAAACCAGCGATAGGAGGAAGAGCTACCTTGGATGCTTATAGAATAAACTATCCAGCTGAACTTTCCTTCTACTTAAAAAAAGTCAAAAATCCTATTATCCAAGAGTTTATAAAAGGAGAAGAATATACCATAGATGTTCTTTCTGATTTTCAAGGGAAACCAGTTGGAGCAGTCCCCAGAAAAAGAATAGAGACAAAGGGAGGAGTTTCTTATAAGGGGCAGATAGTAAAAAATGAAGAGATGATAATCAAGAGTAAATTGATTGCAGAAAAGGCAGGGATTATTGGTCCTTGTAATATCCAATGTTTTAAAAGCAAAGGAAAATTGTTCTTTACTGAAATTAATCCTCGTTTTTCTGGAACTTTGATTTTAACTGTTGCTGGCGGATTTAATACTCCCTCGGCTTTATTAAAAATTTTTAATGGAGAAAAAATAAACTTTACTTTAAATCAGTTAAAGGATGGACTTTTAATGTTGAGGTACTGGGAAGAAATATTCGTATGAATCTTAAAAACTTCAAAAACTATCAATTGCTTATCTTTGATTTTGATGGGACCATCGCTAAATTAGATATAGACTGGGAGGGTTTAAAAAAAGCACTAAAAAAACTTCCCAGAAAAGAGCATTATCAGATTATTGCTAAGTATGAAACAGCGAAAATTCAAAATCTTTCTCCTCGGTCCCAAATAATAAAAATAATAAAGAAGTTAAGTCCTCATAAAAAAATGGCTATTTTTTCAGACAATCTTGGCCAAACCATTCAAGAAGGGTTAAAGAAGTTAAAAATAAAAGGGCAATTTGATTTAGTTGTGGGCAGAGATTCGGTAAAAAAACCAAAGCCCCATCCGGAGGGACTGCTAAAAATAATAAAAACCCTGAATATGAAAAAAAACAAAACAATTTACATTGGAAATTCCGCTAAGGATAAATTAGCAGGAGAAGAGGCAGGAATAAAAACTATTATTATATAAAATTATGAAAATACCATTTATAGATTTAAAAAGACAATCTCAAAAACTGAGAAAAGAAATTAAAAAAGAGGTTGAGGAAGTTTTGGATTCCGGCCGATATATTTTGGGTGAAAAAGTAGAAAATTTCGAAAAGAATTTCTCTAATTACTGTCAGGTAAAATATGCCTTGGGAGTGAATAACGGTACTTCGGCTTTAATTTTAGCTTTGGCCGCCTTAGAATTAAAACCAGGAGATGAAGTAATAACTCAGCCTAATACCTTTGTCGCTACGGTTGAAGCTATTGTTTTTGTAGGAGCTAAACCAATATTAGTTGACATTGACCCCCAGACTTATAATCTTGATATCGAAAAGCTTAAAAAAGCAATAACTAAAAAAACCAAAGTAATAATACCTGTTCATCTTTTTGGCCAACCCTCGGATATGGACGCTATTTTAAAAATAGCCAGAAAGTATAAATTATTTGTTGTTGAAGATGCGGCTCAGGCGCATGGAGCTGAATATAGGGGCAAAAAAATAGGTACGTTGAGTGATATTGGATGCTTCAGTTTTTATCCAACTAAAGTTCTAGGGGCTTGTGGTGAAGGGGGAATGGTGGTGACTAATTCTAAAAAGTTAGCCGGAAAAATGAAAAGATTAAGAGACCACGGTTCGGCAAAAAAATATTATCATTCTGAAGTTGGTTTTAATTTCCGGATGGCCGAAATTCAGGGAGCAGTCTTAGGGGTTAAGTTGAGACATTTAAGTCAGTGGATAAAATCCCGTCGCAATATAGCCAAATTTTATAACAAATTATTTGAAAATTGCTCTGTTATTATTCCTTTTGAGTTAGAGTTTGTTAAGAGTAGCTATTACGTTTATGTAATCAGGGTAAAAAACAGAGAAAAATTGCAGAAATATTTAACTGACCAAGGAATAGGAACAATGATCCATTATCCTGTCCCTATTCATCTTCAGAAAGCTTACAAGTTTTTAAGATATAAAAAAGGAGATTTTCCTGAAACTGAAAAAGCCGCTAGAGAAATTTTATCCTTACCTCTTTGTCCAGAAATAAAATCGGTAGAACAAAAATATGTAGCAAAAAAAATTAAAGAATTTTATTCGAAAAAATGATTTCTAAATGGCATTTATTACTAGCAGAATCAAAAGAAGGAGGAATAGGGTATGCGCTGAAAAGAATAAGTGGTTTTCTTTTCAGGCCACTTAATAAATTAATACAGAGGAGCAATTTTTTGATAGAGATACGCTATGGATTATTCCCTAGGGTCCTAAAAGTAATAGCTTTTTCTTTAGCTGGTACAGATCTGTTTAAATTGCCTCAGAGCAAATTAACAAAGAGGGTCAGAAAGTTTTGGTATTCTAATGTTCCCGGCAATTTTGACTTAGACGGGGAAAGGATTTCGAGAAAAGATATTTTTACATACGGTGGCCCCAATTCAAAATTTACCTGTCCTATTTGTCAAAAAAGTGAATGGTTATCTCGAGTGAAGCAAAAAAACTTGTTTATTCCTCACTTCTGTACCGAAGCAGAAAAATGTAAGATTTTATGCTCGCGACAAGGCGACGAATTATGGACGAATTTGCATCAAAACTTTGATTTTTCCATCGGTTGTGACTCTGATCTACCGGCTCCAAAATGTTTATGCATCACACCAAAAGATGAGCAGACCATAGCCGGTGGTTTTCTCCGACGTTTTCAAATGCCAGGCTGCGATCAGTGGATGCTTAATTTTCGTCGAAGACTGGCTTTTGTTTACCAGATTGATATTGTTCGTTATCCAATTGGGATAAATTGGAATAATTATGACTTTATCTTTGTCCAAAACGTTGGAGCTAATCAAAAATTTCCTCGTCCTCCAATTCCTATTATTATGTATGTTCATGATTTTTGGGTTTTGGGGAACAAGGGTTTTCAATGGATGATTGATTGGTTAAGGCCAGATATTTTATTAACTCCTTGCCCAATTCAATCGAAAGAAAATTTTAGAATACCTAATCAAACGAAAGTAGTTTTTTATCCCATTTTTGACTCACTTTTTTTTGCTAGACCAAACTTAACTGAAAAGAAATTAGATTTATTAGTTACTGGAGCTACTGCTTCTTCAATTTACGGGAAAAGGATTTCTTTAGATAAACAAATTTCTCAACTTAGTAATCAGTATCGAGTTGAATTTTCTCATCGAGTTGGTACGTCGAGTGCCACTTGGAGAGGCCCGGTTTATTATCTAGACTCAATCACTAAATCACCTGTTCGTTATCTTAATAAATGGTCTGAATATTTGGGAACAGCAAAATATGTAGTTTTTGGGAAAATGAAATATCCAGCACTTACTATGAAACATTATGAGGTTTTAGGCTCAGGGGCTATCCCAATTTTTCCAGAAGTGCCTGATTTAAAACTTTTAGGAATCAAACCCTTTGAGCACTATCTTCCTCTTTCTGAAATAGAGAATAACAATGATAGATTAGTTTATTTTTTGGACCATTATGAAGATTTTAAATACATTGCTCAAAATGCCGTAAATTGGTATAAGAAAATATCAGATAAGATGATTTTTAATGATTTTGAAGATTTAATTAGAGAAATTACCGGATATAAATTCCCTAAAAGGTCAATTTAATTTTTAAAACAACTTAGAAATATAACAAATATGAATACAGGAGAATATTTTAAAGATAAAAATATTTTAATAACGGGTGGGACTGGTAGTTTTGGGCGTCAAATCATCTCAGAACTGGTTAAATTTAAGCCAAAAAAGCTTGTAATATTTAGCAATGACGAAAAACAACAGTACGACACCCAGAATGAATTCGAAAAATATAATAATCTTTTAGAATTTATTCTTGGAGACATTAAGGAATATCCAAGAATTTCCGAAGCCATGGAAAATATCAACATTGTATATCATGCCGCCGCCTTAAAACATGTACCAATGACCGAATTTCATCCTTTTGAGGCAGTGAAAACGAATATCATTGGTGCTGAAAATGTCAGGCAGGTGGCAATTGAAAATAATGTCGATATAGTTGTGACAATCAGTACCGATAAAGCAGTAAAACCCGTTAATGTTATGGGTATGACTAAGGCAATTCAAGAGAGAATAATGCTTAATCCGACTAATGTAAAGTGGTCGACTAAATTTGTTTGTGTAAGATATGGAAATGTTATTGGAAGTAGGGGCAGTGTTATTCCCTTTTTTAAAGAAAGAATAGAGGGAGGAAAATTTTTACCTGTTACTTCTTGTAAAATGACAAGATTTCTATTGAGGCTAGAAGAAGCCATTGGTTTAGTTTTCAAAGCTACTATTGAAGGTGAAACCGGGCAACTATTTGTCAAAAAGATGCCGGCCTGCTATATTATAGATTTGGCAAAAGCGATGGCAAAATCAATAACTGGAAGAGAAGATTATCCGATAAAAGAAGTAGGTATTAGACCGGGGGAGAAAATTCACGAGGTGTTAGTTTCTGAAGAAGAAATGCATAGGGTGGTTGAAACAGAAAATCATTATGTTATTTATCCTCATGGCAAATTGGAAAAATCGCGGTTGATAAAAGATTTAAAAGAGTATACCTCTAATAATACCCAGATCTTTAATGTAGAGGAAATTATTCAATTATTAAGAAAAGAAAATTGGGTCTAATCATATGAAAACTTTAATTACTGGAGCTTCTGGTAAATTAGGTAAAGAGCTGGTAAAGGTCTTCCCTGAAGCATTGACCCCAACTTCTCAAGAAATGGATATAACAAATCCAAAGAGTATTTATGATTATATTTCACGACATAAACCAGGCATAGTAATTCATTTGGCAGCTCTAACTGATATTAGGAAGTGTGAAGAGGATAAAGAAATAACTTTAAAAACTAATGTTTTAGGGACTAAAGATTTAATGAAGGTTTGTTTATCTGCTAATGACAAATGTTACTTCGTTTATATGTCTACGGCCTGTGTCTTTTATGGTGACCGGGGGAACTATTCTGAGGAGGATGTACCTTACCCAAAGAATTTCTATAGCCTTACTAAATTTCTTGGAGAAATCATTGTGCAATGTTACGGGGAAGGGGCCAATTGGTTGATTATTAGAACTAATTTTGTTCCCAGAGAAAGATGGTCACATCCCAAGGCCTTTGTAGATAGATGGGGGACTTATCTCTTTGCTGACGATTTAGTTCAGGCCATAAAACAAGTAGTAGATCAAAAACTAACCGGAATAGTTCATGTTTGTGGAGATGAGAAACTAAGTATGTATGAATTGGCTAAAATAACTACACCTAATATTCAGCCCGTAACTTTAACTAAATATTTTGGTCCACCTTTGACTCAGGATATGAGTTTAATTAGCAAAAGAATTCCTCCCTTTAAATTAAGACGGAAAATTTAACGAGTAATATAAATAAAAAGATAAATGTCAAAAGTTTCGATTATAATTCCAACCCTTAACCGGGCCCACCTTTTACGCTTTGCTCTAAAGAGTGCCATAGAGCAAGACTACAAGGATTTAGAAATAATTGTTTGTGATGATTATTCAATAGATGATACCGAAGAAATAGTGAAATCATTTGGTAATAAAAATGTTATTTATACGAGAACCAATAAGCGTTTGAATATGCCTGATACTTTTGAATCCGCCCTTAACAAGGCCAGCGGTGAATATATAACTTTTCTTACTGATGCTTCCTATCTTTTGCCAAACTGTATAAGTATAGCAATGAAAGAATTAGAAAAATTTGGTACAAAACTGGCAATGTGGAAGAACTGCGGATATTTTAGTTCAGATTGGTTTGAATCTCAAAGGAAAAATACATTATATATTCCAAAAATTACATTCAAAACTTATTTATTGGATAGCAAATTATATTTAGAGAAATTTTATAACAATATTCGAGAACCTTTAATTCCAAAATCTATCAATTCTTTGTGTCACAGGTCAATTATTGAGAAAATCATTGAGAGACAAGGCCGTTTTTTCTTATATCCGATTCCTGATCATACCTCAGCAGCAAGTATGTTAATTAATACTCAAAATTTTGTTTTTATAGATCAACCTTTATTTGTCGGTAGTGTTAGTCCTGCGAATATTGGAGCTAGCCAAAGTTTTAATTTAGGTAAAAGTGCTCAAAATTTCCTGAAAGGATTTAGCCAAAAGTTAGAAGATATTACATTCCTTGGAATATATACTACTTCTGCTCTTATCATTAAGGGTTTAGAAAACGTAAGAAAATTTTATTCAAATAATTACCCTAAATTAAATATAAAAAATGCCTTATGCGAAATAGTAAATAGTCTTTCTAAATTAGAAACTTATGGGGCGGATGTAAACAATTATTGGCAGATACTTAATAAATATGTAGCCACTCAGAATAATGAGATAAAATTTGCTATTGCAAGGCAGAAAATTATATCAAAACTAAAATGGATTATAGTAAAGAAGATTCGTTCTTCGCCCTTTTTATCTTTTCTCGAAGCGTTCAGAAATATGGATATTTTTAAAGGAAGTAAATTAAAGTTTAATAATATTGAAGAATGTGCAAAGGTAGTTGAAGAATTTAATAATCTTAAAAAGTTGAATTAAAAATAAAATGGAAAAATTAGATTTTAAAATTTCTCCAGAGATTTATCCGTCTAAGAAAGAAAAAGAGAACAAAGAAACAGTTTGGGAACATTATTTTGCCAGAAAAATTGCTTTCTTAATTGTGCCGCTTTTTTTAAAGACGAAAATTTCAGCCAATCAGGTTTCTATTTTAGCCATTATCATTGGAATTATCGCCGCCATTTTAATAATAAAGGGGGATTTTTGGATGATCCTTTTAGGGGCGATTTTAATGCAAGTTTGGTTAATTTTTGATAAAACAGATGGAATTGTCGCTCGTTATAGGAAAACTACTTCCAAATTCGGAGAATTTTTAGAAGAATTTAGTGGAGCCGTAATTGTCGCTTTATTTTTTTCAAGCATTGGAGTGGCCGCTTCAAAGTTTCCTGGGGTTTTACCCTTTTCCCTAAAATTTTTGCCTCATCTTTTTATAATTCTTGGAATACTAACCTCTTTCTTTGTTATTTTTAGACATTTAGTATTTAGACATTTTGAAGCAGTTTTTTCAAAAGAAAAGGGAACTAAAAATGTATCCTTATTTACTTCGGGAGCTTTAGCTACTTTATATAAAATAGCTATTAAATTTTTAGGGATTTATAGCTTAGCTCAACCTATTTTTATTTTAGCTATAATATTTAACTTTCTGGGTTTATATACTCTGGTATATTTCATAATCCAGGGAGTGGCAATGTTAGCTAATCTAAGCTTCTTGGTTTATAAAGCTGGTAAAATATGATTGAAGATAAAAAAGGAGTTGTTTCTTTGCTATTTGAACTCCTTGAAAAAAAGAAAATTCCCTATCTTGTTTTGAGAAACTATGAAAACCTTCCTGAAAGACCTCTGCCAGGAAGCGATATTGATTTACTTATAAACAAAGATGATGAAAAGAAATATTTTCTCACTTTTAAGAATGCCCTTTCAAAATCTGGAGGTTTTATTCTTTTGAAGCTTCGGCAATCAAACTGCCTTTCCTGTTTTATTTATCAAAAAGAATCCTTTTCTCTTGGTGTCTGGATAGATGCTTTCACTCAATTATCAACTAAGGGTTTTATTTGGGCTGATAGTAATTTTTTATTAAAAAATCATATCCGACACCAAAAAGGTTTTTTTATTCCTCCTTCTTGTGGAGAGGCAGCCACCCTCTTTGTTAAAGAAGTTTTTAGTCAACCCTTTTTTAGAGAAAGATATCGCTCAAAAATCTCTGAGCTAATAAAAGGAGATAAAGGTAATTTTTTTAAGACTTTAAAACCTTATTTTAAAGAAAAAATCATTGAAGAGATGTTTCAGATTTGCCTTAAAGAAGAGTGGAAAGAAGTTTTAAAAGAAAGAAAGAAGTGGTGGAGAGGTCTGATCTTAAATAGTTTTTTTAAAAATCCATTTACTCAAATATTAAATTTTTTAAATTTCATTTTAACCCATTCAAAAAAGACTATAGCTTCTAAAGGAATAATGATTGCTGTAATTGGGCCGGATGGAGTTGGGAAAACCACAATTCATCAAAATCTCAAAAAGAAAATGGTAAATTTCTTTTTTAGAAAAAATTACCTTTATCATAGCCATTTTGGTTTTTTTCCTGAGTTGGGAAAAATATATGCCTGGCTTCTTGGAAAAGAAATCCCGGAAAAAGAAAGTAATTTTTCTCAAGAAAGAAAAATAGGATTGGCCCGTGCTTTCTTGCATCTCTTTTATTACGGTTTGGAAAATTTTTTAGCCTGGCCTTGGTTTCTTTGGTTAAAAATTCAAGGAAATTTAATCATTTTTGACCGCTATTTTTATGATTTTCTTGTTGCCAATACTTTTCATAAAACTCCTTTTTGGTTATTTTGGCAAATTGCCAAAATTATTCCTCGCCCTGACTTAGTCTTTATTATCAGAGCCCACCCAGAAAAAATTTATCAAAGAAAAAAAGAATTAAGTTTGGCAGAAATTAAAAGACAACTTAGAGCTTTTCAAAATCCAAGAATTTCAAAATTAGCCCCAGTCGTCTTTATTAATAATGAAGAAGCGATAGATAGAGTTGTGGACAAAATAGAAGATGAAATTTTAAAAATACTATCAAAAAGATATGACAAAAAATAATTATTTATCATTTGTTACTGTAATTATTTCTTGTTACAGTGAAGAAAGATTTATCTTAAGACGTAAGGAATATTTAGAAAAATATAACGTATACAATATTGTTAAAATAATATAATAAAAATTTTATGCTTCCTAACTCAATAAAGAAAAAAATATTATATTTTTTATTTATCCTATCTGTTTTATTAGTTGGTTTTATTATTTTGGAAGTTTCCTATAGAATTATAACTCCGGAAAAGATTTTTACTAAAGACATTCATCGTGTGCCAGAACCCTATATTATGTTTTCTGGAGCCCCAAATTACTCTGATTGTAAAAATAATGTTTGTGTACATCATAATGAATTAGGCATGCGGGGAGAATTACCAAGCGAGAAGAAAGAGAACGAATATAGGATTCTTGTATTCGGGGGTTCCACGGTTTATAATGGTGAGCCTCTTTCTAATTCTATACCCCTACAAATAGAGCATCATTTAAAAGAGAAAGGATTGAAGGAAGCAAAAGTTTATAATTGGGGTGTGGTAAGCGTTAATTCTGCCCAGCAATTAATACTTTTTCTTACTTACGGATTAGATTATAATCCAGATTTTGTTATTTTTTATCAGGGGAATAATGAATTTCAACCCTATCTTTATGACCCCCGTCCAAATTATCCTTTTAACTATTTAGTATATCAAGGAGCAATAGAGTCGTTTCAAAATAATGTTCTTACTCTTTCTGCCCCTCAACTCTTTGGATTATTATTAAGAAAAAGTAAAGTCATAGATGAAATTTTTAAAGAAAATGTAAAAGAATTAATATTAGATAAACAAAAAATTAAAGAAGGGGCCAATTATGGATCAGAAAAATGGAAAGAAGAGATTATCCGTAATTACATAAATAACATTGAAAAAGCCTCGATTATCTCCGAGGGTAAAGATATTGAGTTTGCTGCCTTTCATCAACCCATTATTTATTTTAAAAATAATTTAACAGAAAAAGAAGAAAAACTTAGTAAATCGGTCGGTCTTTTACTCGCTGGCTTTCCGGAATTTATCAAAGAGGTTTATCCTGAAGCAGGAAGAAACTTGGAACAGCTTTCTTTAAAATATTCCTCTTTCTCCTATAAAGACATTAAAGATATTTTTGCTAATGATTCAAATGAATACTTTCGGGATTTTGTTCATGTTAACAGCGAAGGGAATGATATTATTGCAAAAAAAATTGCAGATGAAATTTACCCAATGATTAAAAAAGATTTAAAATCTAAATGAGATTAATTAAATTATGAGACACCTTATCTCTCTGAAAGAACAATCTAAAGAAGATATTCTTACTATGCTTAATCTAGCACAAAAAATAAAAGCCAAGAGAAAAACAGGGGAGATTACTAATTACTTGCCGAATAAAACCCTTATTATGCTATTTCAAAAAACGTCTACTCGCACTCGTCTATCATTTGAAGCTGCGATGACCGAATTGGGAGGGCATGCAATTTTTGTTGATTTTAGAACAACTCAATTTTCATTGACTGATTTCGAAGATGAAATCCAGTCAGTAATGCGTTTTGGTGATATATTAATGTTTCGTGCTAAAAAAGCTAGGGATGTCGAGAAAGCTGCTTCTTACAATCAAATTCCAGTGATTGATGGTTGTAGTGAAAAATACCATCCAGCTCAAGCTCTTAGCGATATTTTAACTATGGCTGAATATTCTCAGGGTGTTGAAAATATAAAGAAAATTGTTTGGCTAGGCACAGAGAATAATGTATTAAACACCCTTAGTCTAGCCTGTACTAAATTAGGCATAGAGGTTGTTATAGTTGCCCCGGAAGTCGATCAAAATAGCGTTGATGGAGAACTAAAAAAACAAGTAGAAGAAACGGGTTTGATTACTCGGACTCTTAATATTGGAGAAGCCTTGAAGGGAGCTAATTATCTCCATACTGATACCTGGTTAAATATGGAGTTTTTTCAGGATGGGGAAGTTAAATCAGAATTTAGAGAGGAATACGAACGAAGAAAAAATAAACTCACGTCTTATCAAATTAATGCTCATTTAATTGAGGAGTATGCGCCCCAGGCAAAAATTATGCATTGTATGCCTTGCCACGTTGGTTATGAAATTTCTCGCGATGCAATTGAGCACCCAAACTCAATTATTTTTACTCAAGCAGAGAACAGGTTACACATGCAGAAAGCGATGATAATGTGGTTATTAGAAAAAAATATTTAAAAAATATGAATATTTTAGGTATCTCAGCTTTTTATCACGATAGCGCGGCAGTCTTAGTGAGAGATGGGGAAATTATTGCTGCTGTCCAAGAAGAAAGGTTTACCAGGAAAAAACATGACCCTAGTTTTCCCAAAAATGCCATTCGGTATTGTTTAAAAAAAGGGAAAATTTTTACTAAAGACTTAGATTACGTTGTTTTTTATGAAAAACCATTTTTGAAATTTGAAAGAATTTTAGAAACCTATCTTAGTTATGCCCCTAAAGGAATTAGATCTTTTCTTATAGCTATACCTTTATGGATAAAGCAAAAAATCTGGATAAAAAGTTTAATTCAAGACGAATTAAAAGACTACCAAGGTAAAATTCTTTTTACTGAACACCATCAATCCCATGCTGCTTCAGCTTTTTATCCTTCACCTTTTAAGGAAGCAGTGATTATTACTGCTGATGCAGTAGGAGAATGGTCTACTACCAGTGTTGGTCGAGGGGAAGATAATAAAATTGAACTATTAGAAGAAATTAACTTTCCCCATTCTTTGGGAATGCTTTATTCCGCTTTTACTTACTTTACTGGTTTTAAAGTTAATTCAGCTGAATATAAGGTGATGGGTTTAGCTCCTTATGGTGAGCCAAAATATGTTCAAACCATTTTAGACAAATTAGTTGATCTGAAAGAAGATGGTTCGCTGAAATTAAACATGGAATATTTTGACTTTGCGGCTGGTTTAACTATGACCAATGAGAAATTTAACAGATTATTTGGAGGGCTTCCTCGAAAGAAAGAAGCCCCACTCACTCAGAGAGAAATGGATTTAGCTCGTTCTTTTCAAGAAGTAACTGAAATAGCGACACTAAGGATGGCCAGATATGCAAAGAAAATTACTGGTTTAAATTACCTTTGTTTAGCGGGGGGAGTGGCTTTAAATTGTGTAGCTAATGGGAAAATTCTTAAAGAAAATATTTTTGATGATATCTGGATTCAACCTGCCGCAGGGGATGCCGGAGGAGCCTTGGGGGCAGCTTTAGCGGTTTGGTATCAGTATTTAGGCAATGAAAGATTAACTGATGGAAAGAATGATTTTCAGAAAGGTTCTTATTTGGGACCAGAATATACCGATAAAGAGATAGTAGGGGTTTTAGAAAAATATCATATTCCAAATAAAAAATTGTCAGAAGAAAAGATTATCCAAAAGACAGCACAATTAATAAAAGAGGGGAAGGTAGTTGGTTGGTTTCAGGGAAGAATGGAATTTGGACCTCGGGCTTTAGGTTCAAGAAGTATTCTTGGTGACGCTCGATCACCTGAAATGCAAAGAAAAATAAATTTAAAAATTAAATTCCGAGAGTCATTTAGACCTTTTGCTCCTTCAGTATTGGTTGAAGAAGTTTCTAATTATTTTGAGATTGACAGACCTAGTTCTTATATGCTTTTGGTTGCCGATATTAAAAAAGAAATCAGAAAAGAGATGACTGAAGAAGAAAAGCATCTTTTTGGTCTTGAGAAATTAAATACTGTCCGTTCTAAAATTCCAGCCGTTACTCATTTAGATTATTCAGCAAGATTGCAAACAGTAAATAGGGATACTAATCCAAAATACTGGAAATTAATTAAGGAATTTCAAAAACTCACCGGTTGTCCAGTTATTATTAATACTTCTTTTAATGTAAGAGGAGAACCCATAGTTTGCTCTCCTTTGGATGCCTACAAATGTTTTATGAGAACTGAGATGGATTATTTAGTAGTGGGGAATTATTTGTTGGAGAAAAAGAATCAGCCAGAATTTCATGAGGATATTGATTGGCAAACTAAGTTTGAATTAGATTAAAAATATGAATAAATCAAAATTTGAAAATAAAAAGGAATGGCAAAAATTTGGAATTGGTTTGGGGATCATTCTTTTAATTATTGGTACTATTCAGTTTATCCTTAATAAAGAATTATACTTTTATTTTTATGGAATGGCTATTCTAATCTTTTTGAGTGTGGCATTTGTTCCCGTGTTCCTAAAGCCAATTTTCATTTTATTTTCCTATATTGGTTTTAAAATTAACTGGGTAACTACTAGAGTTACTTTAAACTTGTTTTTCTTTCTTGTGTTTATTCCTATTGGTTTTTTTCTAAAATTAGTAAATAAAAACCCCTTAGACTTAAAAATAAATAAAGCAGAAAATAGTTATTGGTTAAAAAGGAAAGTAACAAAATTTAAAAAAAGTGATTTTGAAAGCCAATTTTAAAAATAAATTGTTAATTATCGAAAGAGGGGAGAACTTTTAAGCTCCTTCCCTTTGATTAGGAGAAATATTAAAGGTTATCAAAATAATTAATTTATTTAAACGTTAATATGTCTAAATTATCTATTATTAAAGAATTCCTCACGTTTTTAAAAAAGAGTAAGAAATGGTGGTTAGTTCCAATTGTTATTTTTTTATTAGTATTTGGAGTACTCATTGTTCTTTTAGAGGGATCAGCGTTAGCACCATTTATTTATACTATATTTTAGTGTTCAATTCGAAAACGGAGAAATTTTAATACAAGTCTTATAATCTTCAAAAATATTTTAGTTAATATTTGGAAATTAGATAGGTATCCAAATAAGAAGTAAGCATTAAGAATACGTTAAGGAGGTTAGTATTTAAATTTTTGAAAAGTAATTAAAATGAAAAGAAAAATCTTACTATTTGTTTCCGCAATTGTTCCTTGTCGGAACGAAGAAAGATTTATTGGTGAATGTTTAGAGTCAATAGTTAAGAATGATTACCCAAAAGAAAAGTTGGAAGTTTTGGTAGTCGATGGAATGTCGAAAGATAAAACTAGGGAAATTATAGAAAAATACACCAAGCAATATCCATTTGTTAAGTTTTTGAAAAATCCCAAAAAAATTACACCTTCGTCAATGAATATCGGTATTAAAAATTCAAAAGGGAAAATTATTATCAAGATGGACGCTCATACTTTCTATGAAAGAGATTATATTTCAAAATGTGTAAAATATTTAGAGGAATCAGGAGCTGATAATGTTGGTGGGGTTTTAGAAACCTTGCCCTCCAAAGATAATATTGTTGCTAGGGCCATAGCTATTTGTTTGTCTCATTTCTTCGGAGCCGGGACTTCTTATTTTAGAACGGGTTCTAAGGAGCCAAGAGAGGTAGATACGGTTGCCTTCGGTTGCTATTGGAAAAAGATTTTTGATGAAATAGGACTCTATAATGAAAAAATGGACAAAATTGAAGATTTTGAATTAAATTATAGACTGAGAAAAGCGGGTGGAAAAATTATGTTATTCCCAGATATTAAAGCTTTTTATTATCCTTCTTCAGAAAACCTTAAACAATTCTCTGAACATAATTTTACTGACGGAATTTGGAGCACTTATCATTTAAAATTTAGCAAAAGGCTTTTAGTCTCCTGGAGACATTTAACACCCATGATATTCGTATTGTCTTTACTTTTGTTTTTCTCGATTATATTCACATTATATCTTTTAGTCAGTTTTTGTTTTTCTTTCAAAGTTGCTTTAAAAGAAAAGGATTTTAGATACCTTTTTATTATGCCGGTTTTCTTTGCTTCCCGTCATATAGGTTATGGTTTGGGGTCTATTTGGGGCTTGGTTAAAATTTTAATTTAAAAACAAAATGGAAGAAAGAAAAGAAAAAGAAATTGAATACTACGATAAAAAAGCGGAAAGCTTTTCTGGCCGGGGTGATTTTGAAGAATTTGAGCCCAAAATTTTGGAAAGCTTTAGATTTTGTTATCAATGGTTGAAAGAAAATTGTAAAAATAAAAAAGTTTTGGATTATGGTTGTGGCAACGGAGTTCACTCTATTTTTCCAGCTAAAATGGGAGCAGAAAAAGTCATTGGGATTGATTTATCAGAAAAATCTTTAGAAATTGCCAGAGGAAGAGCGAAAAAAGAAGGATTAGAAAAAAAGGTTGAATTTATCTTAATGGACTGCGAGAATTTAAAATTTCCCGATAATTCTTTTGATATTATTTTTGATGGTGGAACTTTTTCTTCTTTGGACCTTAAAAAAGCCATTCCTGAATTGGCAAGAGTCTTGAGCCCAAACGGCTATTTATTAGGAATAGAAACTTTCGGTCACAATCCCCTTACTAATCTAAAAAGAAAAATTAATAAGATAACCGGAAAAAGAACGGAGTGGGCAGTAGCCCACATTTTTCAGGTGAAAGATTTAGAAATGGCCAAGAATCATTTTAATAAAATTGAAACTAATTTTTTTCACTTAATTTCCTGGATAGCTTTCCCTTTTCTTGGTTTACCAGGAGGTAAAAATTTGTTAAAATCTTTAGAGTTAATAGATAAAATTTTATTAAAGATGCCATTTTTAAGAAAATACGCTTTTAAAATAGTTTTTATTTTTAGAAAATGATTAAACGTTTATTTGATATTATTTTTTCTTTTTTTGGGCTTATTCTAATTTCTCCTTTATTTTTACTAATCATCATTTTAATTAAAGTTGATTCCAGGGGTTCAGTTTTTTATCGGGGAAAGAGGGTCGCTAAAGACGGAGAAGAGTTTAGAATTTTTAAATTCAGAACAATGGTTATTGATGCTGAAAAGTTGGGAGGTCCCTCGACCTCAGCTGATGATTTAAGATTAACTAAATTTGGTAAATTTTTAAGAAAGCGCAACTTAGATGAATTGCCCCAATTGATAAATGTGATAAAGGGTGAGATGAGTTTCGTCGGTCCCAGGCCAGAAGTTCCTTCGGAAGTGGAAACCTATAGCCAAGAGACCAAGAGGATAATTTTGAGCGTTAAACCAGGAATGACCGACTTAGCTACTTTAACCAATATTCACGAAGAAGAGACCTTAAAGGGAAGTAAAGATCCTCATCGGGCCTACAGGGAGCTTATTCAGCCCCAAAAATTAAAATTAGCAAAAGAATACGTTAAAAATCGTTCTTTCTGGCTGGATATTAAAATAATTCTAAAAACCTTAAAATCCGCCATTTTTTAAAGATTTTTGAAAGAAATTAATTCATTCTTTCTTTACCCGAGAATTATTCTCGGGTTTGATTTTTTGAGAAATTTTCATTAAAATAGATTTATCGTATGTCTCAACTTTTTAGTCAAGAAATCCAGCAATATAAGACCATAGCTAAAGAAATTAGAAGAAATATTCTGGAGATGATCTATCGAACCAAAAGTCCCCATATCGGTTCTTGTTTTTCTATGGTGGAAATATTAGTGGCTTTATATTTTAAGATTTTGCGAGTTGATCCTAAAAATCCTCAAAATCCCAATCGGGATAGGTTTATTTTAAGTAAAGGGCATGGAGTACCGGCTCTGTATCAGGTATTAGCTAAAAGAGAATTTATCAATAAGGAAACCCTTAAGGGTTTTGCTAAAGACGGTGGAACTTTGGAGCAGCATCCCACTCGCAATATTTCTCAAGGAATTGAAATATCCTCAGGTTCCCTTGGCCACGGACTCTCAATTGGAACAGGAATGGCTTTAGCTGGAAAATATGATAAAGCGAATTACCGAATTTTTACTTATTTAAGTGACGGTGAACTGGAGGAAGGCTTAACCTGGGAGGCAATAATGTTTTCTGCTCACCACAAACTGGATAATTTAGTAGCCATTATCGATTACAATAAACTTCAAGCGATGGGAAAAGTTTCAGAAATAGTTAATTTAGAGCCCCTGGCAGGAAAATGGCGTTCTTTCGGCTGGGAAGTAAAAGAAATCGATGGCCATAATTTTGAAGAAATTATTACAGCTTTAGAAAAAATTCCCTTTCAATTGGGAAAACCAAGCTGTCTTATTGCCCATACCGTAAAAGGAAAAGGAATTTCTTTTATGGAAAATGAACCTAGATGGCATGATAAATATCCAGAGGAAAAGGAATATCAAAAAGCTTTAGAAGAACTTAAATGAGAAAAATCTTTTTTCAAACCTTAGAAGATAATGCCAAAAGAGATAAAAATATTTTTTTGTTGACAGCTGATTTAGGAGTAAAATTTTTTAGTAATTTTAAAAAGATTGACCCTCAAAGATTTATTAATGTTGGAGTGGCCGAAGCTAATATGATAAATATTGCTGCAGGTCTTTCAATGTCTGGGAAAAATGTTTATTGCTATTCCATAGTCCCTTTTTTAATCATGCGGACCTTTGAGCAAATCAGAATTGATTTATGTTACAATAATTTAAATGTAAAATTATTAGGAGCAGGTGGGGGATTGGTTTATGGAGTTGAAGGAGTGACCCATCATGCCATTGAAGATTTAGCCATTATGCGTTCCTTGCCCAATATGACAGTGGTAGCTCCTGGCGATGCCAAGGAATCTGAAGCGCTAGCTAGAGCTTCAATTAATTATCTAGGTCCCCTTTATATTAGATTTGGAAGAGACTTAGATCCCATAGTCCATCAAAAAAACTTTAATTTTGAAATTGGCAAAGGAATTATTGTTAAAGAAGGAAAAGATATTTGTCTTTTTGCTACTGGAACCATGCTTTATCCAGGGAAAATGGTTTCAAATATTTTAAATAAAGAGGGTTTAAACCCCACTTTAATTAGTCTTCATACTTTGAAGCCCTTAGATAAAAAGTTGATTAAAGATTGTGCTCAAAAATACAAAGCAATATTTACTTTGGAAGAACATAACATTATTGGCGGATTGGGATCAGCGGTAGCTGAAGTATTAACTGAGGCTAAATATGGAGGTTTTTTTAAAAGAATAGGAATACCAGATAGCTATTCCCCTTACATCGGAAAACCAGACTATCTTCTTAAAAAATTCGGACTCGACATTGAAACTATAGCCAATCTTATTTTAGAAGAATCCAAAAATTATGGATTATAAAGTTCCCTTCGTCGGCTACAAAATCCAATATCAAAACCTAAAGAGCGAGATAGATAAAGCAATTCAGGATGTTCTCCAACGGGGAGACTTGATTTTAAGGAAAGATGTGGAAGAGTTTGAAAAGAATTTAGCTACTTTTTTAGGGGTAAAATATGCAGTGGGAGTGAATTCTGGAACAGATGCTCTAATCCTTGCCTTAAGGGCAGCTGGTGTTGGCCCAAAGGACGAAGTAATCACTGTTTCTCATACTTTTGTTGCTTCTATAGAATCAGTTCATCATTGTGGGGCAACACCTATTCTAATTGAAGTTGGAGAAGATTTTAACATAGACGTAGATAAAATAAAAGAGGTAATTACCCCTAAAACCAAAGCCATCTTGCCCATTCATCTTAATGGAAGAATGTCTGAAATGGAAAAATTGATGGAAATCGCTCAAAAACATAATTTGATAGTAATTGAAGATGCAGCCCAGGCCTTAGGGGCTAAGTTTAATGAGAAAATGGCTGGCGTTTTTAGTCTAGCTGCCTGTTTTAGCTTTTACCCAGCAAAACTTTTGGGAGCCCTTGGTGATGCCGGAGCAGTAGTTACTAATGATAAAAAAATTGCTGATAAAATTAGTCTTTTTAGGAACCATGGACAAAGAGCCCCCGAAATAGTCTGTTATGGCTGGACTTCTAGGTTAGACAATCTTCAGGCAGCTATTCTAAATGTAAAATTTAAATATTTACCAAAATGGATTGAAAGGAGAAGGGAAATAGCTACAGTATACAATAAAGGATTGTCTGGTATGTCGGGAGTGAAACTTCCACCGTCTCCAGATTCTAATCCAAAATATTTTGATATCTATCAAAATTATGTTTTGAAAGTTCAAAAAAGAGATGAATTTTTCTCTTTCTTAAAAGAAAAAGGAGTAGAAACTTTAATTAAGGATCCGATTGCTGTTCATCATCATCCAGCTCTTGAGCTTTCTCATTTCTCACTTCCATATACAGAGAAACTAGCGAAAGAAGTTATTTCCTTGCCAATGTATCCTGAGCTAGCTCAGGAACAGATTGATTATGTGATAAACTGTGTTAAAGAATTTTATTCATTATGATAAAGATTTTTAAAAAAGTTTTAAACGAAAATAGGAATATTACAAGATTAATACTTTTTTTAATTTCTGATATAATTTTAATTTCTTTATCAACCTACTCAGCCTTCATTGTCAGATTTGAGGGGCAACCACCTCCTCAGTATTTTTTAAATATTTGGGGAATAATTTTTTTAGCCTTGATAATCACCATCCCTATTTTTTATTTCTCAAAACTTTATTATTTTGATTGGGATTATGTCAGCACAGAAGAATTAATATCTTTAATAAAAGCCACCTCCTTGAGCTTTTTAATTCTAACGGCTGCCTTTTTTATTTTGAGAGACCATCCAATTTTTACTGGTTTTCCTCGTTCAGCTCTTTTTATAAGTTATTTCTTTATTTTTATTTTCTGCGGTGGAGCTCGTTTTGCTAAAAGAGTTTATTTGCAAATATTTTCAGGTAGAGGAAAGGAGAAAAAAGAAAGAACTTTAATTGTCGGAGCTGGAGATGCTGGCGAGCAAATCTTAAGAAATATTTTAAATTCAAAATATAGTCCTTATTTGCCAATAGGTTTTATAGATGACAATCCAACAAAAAAGGGAATATTAATTCATGGATTAAAAGTTTTAGGTAAAATTAGTGATATTTCTTGGCTTACAAAGGAAAAAAAGGTAGAGGTTTTAATTATTGCCTTACCCTCGGCTGGTTCTCAAATAATTAAGAAAGCGGCAGAAGAGGGATTGAAAGCAGGTTTAAAGAAAATTGAAGAGTTTTCATCGGTTGGAGCCCTTAAAAAGATAGAGATGGAAGATTTATTAGAGAGAAAGCCTCTTATCTTAGATCAAGTATTAATTAAAGGATTTATTAAGGGGAAAATAATTTTAATTACGGGAGCGGCAGGTTCAATCGGTTCTGAGCTTTGCCTGCAGGCAGCTGAATTTAAACCATCTTCATTGTTGATTTTAGACCAGGACGAAACCGGTATTTTTAATATTTCAGGGGAAATAAAAGATAAATTCCCAAATTTAAAAGTTGTTTCTTTAATAGCTGACATTCAAGATGAGGCAAAAATTGATAGAATTTTTAATACGCTAAAACCTAATATTGTTTTCCACGCCGCCGCCTACAAACACGTTCCTTTGATGGAGGAGCATCCAGACGAGGCGATTAAAAACAATATTTTTGGCACAAAGACAGTTGCTGAGAATGCTTTAAAATATAGGGTAGAAAATTTTATTTTTATTTCTACTGACAAATCAGTCAATCCCACTTCGGTAATGGGGGCGACTAAAAGAGTGGGAGAAACGCTTTGCCAGGCTTTAAATCAAAAAAATCACACAAAATTTATTTCGGTTCGATTTGGCAATGTTTTGGGTAGCAGGGGAAGTGTAATTCCTATTTTTCAAGAACAAATTAATAAAGGAGGACCAATAAAAATTACCGATGAAAAAATGAAAAGATATTTTATGACTACTCCTGAAGCTTGTCTTTTAGTAATGACAGCTGGAGCAATGGGTCAGGGCGGAGAGGTATTTGTTTTAGATATGGGAGATCCTGTTAAAATAATTGATTTGGCAAAAGAATTAATTAAACGTTCCGGTTTTAAGCCAGAGGAGGAGATTTGTATTGAATATACAGAAGCTCGACCGGGCGAAAAGTTTTTTGAAGAAATCTTAACCGCTGAAGAAGGAACAGTAGCTACTCAAAATCAGAAAATTTTTATGGCAAAACTTTTTAATATTGACCAAGAAAAATTAAATTCAGAATTGGAAAAATTAAAAAAGGCGGCTTATAATGGAGAAAAAGAAAATATAATAAAAATCTTAAAAGAACTTATTCCTACCTATGCAAAATGAATCTAAGAGAAATTTAGAAAAAATTTATTTATCCATTATTGAATTTGGGATTTACTTAGCTCTATTTACCCCCCTTATTTTTTTAAGAGAATACTTCTTTCCTTTTGTTGTCCCTAAAACTATTTTTTTCCGAATTATTGTTGATATTGTCTTTATCGCCTATATTTTATTAGCCGTTTCCAATCCCAAATATCGGCCCAGAATCAATACTTTAACCATCGCTATTACTGTTTTCTTGGGGATACTCGTTCTAACTTCTTTTACCGGTATTAATTTTGAGAAGAGTTTTTGGAGCACCTTTGAAAGAATGACTGGTCTCCTTACTTTTTTACATCTCTATGTTTTTTTCATTATTTTAATCAGTGTTTTTAAAGAAAGAAAATGCTGGGAAAGAATTTTAACTGTTTCAATTTTAGTCGGTGTTATGATTTGTTTTTATATTTGGACTACTGAAGAAGCAGCCACTCGAGGTGGCGGAACCCTTGGTAACACCTCTTTTTTCTCAGCCTACTTACTCTTTGATATATTTTTTGCCATTATTTTACTTTTTACAAAAAAAGGATGGTGGAAAATTTGTTATGGATTAAGTTTAGTAATAATGCTCTCAGCTTTCTTTTTTAATAAAGAACCTACCCAAGGTGCAATTGGGCCCTTTTTTGGAGGACTTTTTCTTTTAGCTTTGGGTTATATGGTATTTTCTGGGAAGAAGTTATTAAAAAGATTAGCGCCAATAGTATTATTTTTAGTAGTTTTAGCAGGGATAGGGTTTTCCCAAACTACTTTTTTCAATGAGAACATTGTTGACCTTGAAGATGTCCCTGGTCGAGATCGAGAAATAGTCTGGCAGATGGGATTTGAGGGTTGGCAAGAAAAATTTTGGTTGGGTTGGGGTCCAGAAAATTTCAATATCCCTTTTGTTAAGTATTTTAATCCAGAATTACCTCTCACTCGAGATATTTGGTATGACCGGGCTCACAATATTGCTTTAGATATGGCTATTACTTCAGGAATCATTGGTTTAATCAGTTATTTAGCTATTTTTGGGGTTGCCATTTTTGGATTACTAAGAATTTGTTCCAAAGTAGCTGAAAGAAAAAATATCTTTTTTCCCTTAGGGATGATTGTTCTTTTGGTAGTTTATTTTGCTCAGAATATCTGGGTTTTTGATATGGTTTCCAGTTATATGGTATTCTTTTTAAGTTTAGCTTTTGTTGTTTTTTTAATTTCTCCATCAGAAGACTACAATTTACCCGCTAAGCTTGTGTCTTCCCCGGCTGTTCCAAAAACTAGTCCTTTGAGTTCATTTATTGGAGCTTCATTAATAATTGTCACTATTTTCACTTTCTATTTTGGAAATATTCAATCGGCCCGAGCTTCAAGATTTACTGTCCAGGGTCTTTTTTATCCTTTGGAACAATCTGTCGCTGCTTTTCAAAAAGCTTTGGAGGTGTCTCCAATGTCAAAGTTTGAGGTTCCAGAGCAACTTTCCAGAAGAATTATTAGTCTGGCTTCTCAACCAGACCAAAATAAAGAACTTTTAGAAAAAGGATTTAAGTTGACTGAAGAAGAATTAAAGAAAAGCATTAGCCAAAATCCTTTGGATTTCCGGCTCTATTTGTTTTTTGGTAAATATTATAATAACCTTTATCAATTGACCAATGATCCTAAAAAGCTTGACTTGGCCGAAGAAACTTTGGAAAAAGCGGTCGGACTTAGCCTCAAAAATCAACAGGTCTACTGGAGTTTGGCTCAAACTCGACTTTTTCAGGGAAGACAGGAGGAGGGCGTTGAATTTTTACAAAAAGCCGTTGATTTAGAACCCCGATTTGCTCAATCTCATTGGTATTTAGCTTTA
>SDBU01000737.1_pt1 | contig 46673 bp, 53 predicted proteins | sample 2277071 | NCBI WGS metagenome assembly SDBU01 (sample SAMN10397929, study PRJNA504765) | marine sediment metagenome | isolation source: marine sediment core GS08_GC12, 126 cmbsf | place: Arctic Ocean: Gakkel Ridge, Loki's castle | collected 2008
ATTTTATTTTTTGTGCTCTAAAATTTATTTATTTAAGATGAAGTTGGATAGTACCTTTACATTGTACAAGATAGATGAAAAAGGAGGAAATACAATGGAGATAGTAGATGTTGCTCAGCTCGCCAGCCGGAGTTTACCCCAAAGAGCTGGAAAAGCGGAAATTGGTTGGTCTTTTCGGGAAGATCCGCAAAGAGATGGTTCTCAGATTGTTTTGCCGATGCGTGAAGGAGCGAGATTTGTTCCTCTTAATGGCGATACCCAGTTTCTTTTCACTTTTCAGGATCGTTCTGGATATAATCGTCATGAATGTAATATCTATTTTGGCGGAACAGATGAAAATCCATTTTTGGTCAGATTAGAGGATAGTCAAGCTGTTGTCGATATGGCTGAGTTAGTTGCCGAAGAGAGCAATGAACAGATTCTCTATGATTTTCTCAAGCCCAGAGCTGTTCATTGGTTGGAATATCGGTTAGGCGTTAGGGCACAAAGACAAGGTGATTTCTTCGCAGTTCCTACTGGTTTTTCTTTTGAGGATATTCGTCGTTCAATAGATATTTTTACCGGTGGTCCCGATGAAGATGATAATGTGTCGGATGATAGGGCAGAAATTCCTGTTTTTCAAACAAGGCATATTCTGAGAGGCTTCTGGATCCATACTAAAATTCGTTATTGTCTAGGTAGTATGGAGATTAATGGAGGAGAAATTACCTGGGGAGATGAGGGCTTCAAATCACAACAAGCAATCATCGCCTTTGGTCATGTAGGTGCACCAGACCATGCGCCGATGAATTTGAGAGATTTTGGCCCATCAATACTTTTCCAGGCAGAACATTTTTGGAAACCACGGGAAGCTGATTAGAGGAGCAGAAAAATGAGCTGGGACCTTGATTTAAAAGAACGAAAAGTAATAATCGAAGTTACAGAGATTATCGAGAGATATCCAGAATATACAGCTGGTTTTCCCGGAATGAAAATCCTCGACCAAAATGGAAGAGAACACATAATTGCTGTCGTAGATTTCCCCAGTTATGAATGGGACAAGATTGACAAAGGAACAAAAATTGAATTAACTATCAGAGAGCAGATCGCAAATACCAGAGTTGTTTCATAGGGAGACAATCACCTCAAGCCGTCACTCGGCAATCGCCTGAAAAGGCATTGTATCAGAGGGCGGCTCTTTTTTTATTACATCGCTTGCAAGGCGAAGCCACGTCAGACGTGGCGAAGCCGCAGCCCCGAAGGGGTAGCGCAAGCACGTAACAAGGTTCTGCGAGTGAAACGAACAGGTTCTTATGCTATAATAAAAATATGAACAAGAAAAGCAAAGAGCAACCAGAAGATCAGGTTAAAAAAATCATTGCTATTTTTGCGGTGGCCATTGTTTTAATTGTTTCTTTTGCCCTTTGGCTAATTGCCAGATACACACCATTTTTAGACTGGTGGAACGTATAATATTGAAATTAAAATAATTATTTAAAAGGAGGGACTTATGGAAGAGGCAACCACTTCTACGCCGGCGCCAAAAAAGGCAATAAGCGGCACCGGTTTAATTTTGGTTATTGTTTTGGGCATATTATTTTTGATCGCTGCGGGCAGCGGCGGTTTTGCTTATTACAAGTATTCAAAAGCTAAAGATCAAGTTAGTCAGCTCAATTCGCAGGTCGAGCAACTCAATTCTCAGGCTGAAGAACTTAATGTTCAAGTTGATTCTTTGCAAGACCAACTCGATGTATTTATTGTAGCCGAAGAAAGCGAAGAAACAACTACTCAGGCCACTACCAGTTCTTGCGTCAAAACAGGAACGATGCCCACAAACGGCTATGTGATTTCTGATTCAAGCTCTCGAGTAATTAGCGAATCCGAACTTTCTAATTTAACCCCTTGGCAGCTAAAAGTGGCTCGCAATGAGATTTATGCCCGTCATGGCCGCGCTTTTTCTCACAAAGATTTATCCTGCTATTTTGCCAATCAAAGTTGGTACAGCGTGAATCCTAATTTTTCATCATCTTTACTTTCCACCACTGAAAACAAAAATATCGCCACCATTCTTAGTTATGAAAAGAAAACAAGCAGTTCTTGTTTGAGTAAAGACAGCGGCTGCTAAATTTTATGGTAAAATAAAAAAATAAAGGAGGAATTATGAAAGATTCATGGGGACTGGTTTTTATGGGTGTCGTGATTCTTATCATCGTCATTTTTGTAGTAGCATTATTTTTGGTAAAGCTATTATGGGATTGGACGATTCCTGATTTATTCCCCGGAGCAGTTGAGCAAGGTTTAGTGGCTGGAACAATTTCTTGGTTCACTGCTTTCAAGGTAGCTATCTTTATGGCTGTATTGGCTGGTGTGGCTGGTGCTCGACAACATAGATAAAATTAGAATGGTAAAAAATTGAAAGCTATCCAAGTAAAAAAACTCAAAAAATACTTCGCCAAAATAAAAGCGGTTGATGGTGTTTCTTTTGAAGTAGAAAAAGGCGAAATCTTTGGCTTTTTGGGCCCCAACGGTGCCGGCAAGACAACTGCGATCAGATGCATGATGGATTTTCTCAGGCCAACAGCTGGCGAAATCGAAATTTTAGGCCTTAACACCCAAAAGGATTCAGTCGCTTTAAAAAGAAAAATCGGTTTTTTATCTTCAGAGCCAAGGCTTTACGACAATTGGACTGGCCAAGATCATATCGAACTTATAAAAGCGATCAGGGGAAATTCCAAAGGCGCCGCCGAATTGATCAAACAATTAGATTTTAATCCGAAAATGAAAACTCGGAATTTATCATCAGGCAACAAACAGAAACTTAGCTTAATTTTGGCTTTAATGTCTGAGCCTGAAATTTTAATTTTAGATGAACCGACTTTGGGCCTTGATCCATTATTGCAAAATGTCATTTATGATATTTTGAAAAATTTGCAAAAACAGGGCCAGACGATTTTTATGTCCTCCCATAATTTGGCAGAAGTCGAACGGATCTGCAGCCGGGTAGCGATTATTAAAAAAGGAAAATTAGTCGCCGTGGAAAGCATTCGGGAATTAAAAAAGAAAAAAATCTACACTATTTATGCCTATTTTGAGGGAAGATTTAAAAAATCAGATTTTGAAACAGATGGCGTTAAAATTATTGAAGAGATACCCTCAGGTTTGATTTTGGCTGTCAAAGGCGATATCAACCCGGTGATGAAAAAATTAAACAAACACAAACTAAAAGATTTGGAAATTAGGCACGCCGGTTTGGAAGAAATATTTTTAGAATTTTATAAAAAGGATTAAGACAGGAGCTACAAAATGTTAGCTGTTTTTTGGCGGACAATTAAAGATCGTAAATATACTATTTTAATTTATTTGCTGGCGGTGGTTTTATTTTTGTGGATGTATGTTTCGCTTTTCCCCTATATTCAAAGCCAAGCCGAAGAATTAAAAAAAGCTTTAAATGCCTACCCAGAGTCTTTGATGCAGGCTTTTGGCATTGAGAATCAACAATTATTATTTGATAAATTAGAGAATTTTTTGGCGGTTGAATATTATAGTTTTATTTGGCCAATTATGGCCTTAGCTTTGCTGATTTCACTTGGCGGCTATTCTGTAGCTGGTGAAGTTGAAAAGGGGACGATGGAAACATTGTTGGCTCAGCCCATTTCAAGAGTGAAATTATTTTTTGAAAAATACTTAGCCGGCCTTTTCATTTTTATAATATTTGTTATAGTTTCTGTTTTTGCCGTTGTTCCTTTGGCCGAGGCCTATAATATTGATTATCAACTTAATCATTATGTTACAGTGGCGATTTTGAGCTTTATGTTTGGTTTGGCTATTTTTAGTCTTGCCAGTTTGCTCTCAACGATTTTTTCCGAAAAAGGCAAAGCCTATTTTATCTGCGTTGGAATTATTATTGCCATGTATGTTCTCAATATCGCGGCGAGCTTGAAAGAGAGCTTGGCAGATCTCAAATATTTTTCGTTTTTCTATTATTATGATTATTCAAAAGCCTTGTTTGATAATCAAATAGATGGTCTGGCTATTTGGGTCTTTTTAGGGGTGAGTGTAGTTTGTACGGCCTTGGCTGTTTTCTGGTTTTCCAAAAGAGACATTTCCGTGCCGTAGGAATAAGCAGAGTTTTTTAATTTGTGATAGAATAAAAACACAGAAAGGAGAAACGTTATGTATAAAAACAGATTTTTTATTTTAGTTGTTTTGCTGACTATCATAATGATATTTTTTGGAGTTTGGGGAATATATAGCATTAAGAAAGCTCCTTTTGCTCAAAGAAGGTCGAATCTTCTTGTTAGACTTGATAGCGAATTGAAAGAAGCTGAAATAGAAGGCAATTATAAATGCTGTATTGAACCGCTATGCAAAATGTGTTATTTGGGCAATTGGGTTTGGGATGATGGAATATGTCGTTGTGACGATGAAATAGCAAGTAATAATTGGGACAGAGTCTGCCCTGAGTGCATAAAAGGGATAGAAGAGGGTAGATGTAAAAGCTCAAAAGGGGTCTGTCCTGAAAATTATGAATCATAATCATTCTCAACATATGGATCAAGGCAAGCATAGCGCAGAGTGTTCTAGCTACGGGCCAGCCAAAATTTGATATAAAGAACCGCTTTATATTTTATTTGGCATTTTGATATTAATTGGAATAGTCCAATTAATATTTTGGTCAATGGGTATTGGAATTTTAAATCCATTCTTGCAGGAGCTTTGGCGTTTTGTAAAACTTATTTGGTGGGGGGTATTATTGAGTCTATTATTCCTTCAGAGTATGTTAGTAAATATTTGGGCGGCGCAGGCTTTAAAACACTTTTATGGTCAACTGTATTTGGTTTTCTAATGTCAGCTTGTTCGCATGGGATTTTGTCGATTGCCGTAGCTTTATTTAGAAAAGGCTCAACCACTGCTGCCACCCTAACATTTTTATTAGCCGCCCCCTGGGCAAATCCGGCGATTACCATTCTTTTAATTGTTTTGTTTAAAGGCAAGGCATTTTTGTTGATTGGCGGAGCCTTAATTATTGCTTTAATTTCTGGTTTAATATTTCAGTATCTTGAAAAGAGGGGGGTCATTGAACAAGGCCATCCCATTGAAGTTGGTGAAGATTTCTCGCTTTGGCAAGATATCAAAAAGCGTTTCAGAAAAAGAAAAAAGAGTTTTAAAGTTATTGTCAAAAATGACCTTGTATTGGATTTTAATCGGAGTTTTTGTCGGCAGTTTAATTTCAGCTTATGTGCCAGTCCATATTTTGCATCAATATTTTGGAGTGGGTCTAATGGGAATGTTTCTGACTTTGGGGGTGGCTACTATTATTGAAGTTTGCTCTGAAGGTTCTGCGCCAATTGCTTTTGAACTATATCGAAAAACCTCAGCCTTTGGCAATTCTTTTATATTTTTGCAGGCCGGCGTGGTAACTGATTATACAGAAATTGGTCTAATCGCCACCAATATTGGTCGGAGAGCCGCAATCGCTTTGCCCCTTGTAACGGTCCAACGGTCCCGCAAGTGATAATTTTAGGCTATTTATTGAATACATTTTTCTAATCAAATAGGATTTTTGTTTATCTTGAGCCCCTCGACTTTGCTCGGGGTAAACTTGTCGAAAGATTGATTTTTTTATTTTCATAATATATACTGATAAAGACGTAGCACCTACACAACTCAAGGAGGCGAAGGGAGATGTCAATCTTATTTACCCGCGAAGGTAGAGAAAAAGTAGCCAAAATATTATCATTGCTTGTATGCGAGAAGGGTTTTTTAGATTATGAGGGAATTCCCGTAGAAGATGAGACAGCGCTAAAAATGCTGTTAGCTCGTGCAGCAACCCCACCTCAGGGAGGCGAAAAGAATGACAAGTAAAGGAACTGAGAGAGGCTTAATTGAGTGTCCAAGTCCGAACTGTGACTGTCTGACTGATCCTTCACAAACGCATTGTCGGGACTGCCAGACACCTTTAGTCGCTGGCGCTGATGTTGGCGAACCAGAAATCCAATCTGAATGTAGCGCAGCCAAAAACTAAAAGGAGTGATGCAAGATGTCTATGGCCGATAAAATTGCCCTCTCGTTAATCGGACTGTATATCCTCAACTACATTGTATATCAGATTTTCTTTGTTTCTTGGGCAGATGATCCAGTTACTTTATCTGAGGGTCGTTTTAAGTCATTCTTGATATGGTTTCCTGGTGGCAGCATTATCTACTTTATCTTCGCGACAATCCTTTTATTCTTTTTGAATATCTTGTTGGCTATTGATCATATCTGGGTTTTATGGCATGAATCTCGGTGAATCCTTTCTTCCCTCTTGGTAAGCAAACTTACGCCGTTGCTCGGCAGCAGCCCTTTATGGGCATTGAGTGACGGTTCTTTTTTATTTAAAATTGACAATTGGAGATTTTATCTTTAGTCTAAAAAGTAGAGAAATTAAAAGGTCGAAGTTAACCAAGAATAAAAGGAGAAAAATGAAAAAGATAATTTTAGGAACTTTGATTGCGCTAATTGTTTTGCTGTTTTCTGGTACAGCTTTAGCTAAGAAAAATTCAGTAGCGCCTCAAGCAAAAAAACCCACTTTGGAAAAAATCGAGTTTATTCACTGGAAAAATGATTTTGCCAAACCGACTTGTAACAATAATGGAATATGTGAACCTGAATTGGGAGAAAAGAAAAATTGTCCAGATTGCAAAAATGGAAATGGAGAGGAACCTGAGCCTGGTCCGACTTGCTATTCCTTGGAACAATTTGGAAAAAAGTTTTTACAATGGAGAGACTTGCCGGTAGATTACGTGATAAATCCAGACAATCCAGATGGGCTTTCGCAAGGCTTTGTTGAAAGTGCAATTTCAGCAGGAGCAGAAGAATGGGATAATTGGACAACAGCTGAGTTGTTTAATGATTCTTACTCTGTTGATTATGGTGTAGCTTACGGAATTCAAGACTATCAAAATGCTATTACATTCGATGATTATTCTTTAGCAGGAGTGATTGGAGTGGCATCGGTATGGTGGAATCCAGCTACAAAATCAATTGTTGAATTTGATATTATGTTTGATATTGACTTTGTCTGGGGCGATGCGAGTGCAGACCCAGCTGTTATGGATTTACAAAATATCGCCACTCATGAATTAGGGCATGGTGTTGGACTGGGTGATGTCTATGAAATAGAGTGTTCAGCAGTGACAATGTATGGCTATTCTGATTATGGAGAAATTCAAAAGAAAGATCTTGAGCAGCCAGACATCTTAGGGGTTCAGACGCTATATGGCTTTTAAATAAGTAGCTCAAATTTTACTAATATATAATAGGTACTAATTAGTTCGCCATTTCGGGAAAGATTTTCTATTGATTTTTTTATTTTTGTAATATATACTTAGATAAAAGTTGCACCCTACAATCTAAGGAGGCAGTGTTAGATGAGTGTGTTTGAAAAGACAATTCATCTGTTGTATAGAGCAGCGTTGCCGATTATTATTGCTACGCCAATCATTTGGTTTTTCGTGAATGAATGGTATTTTGCCATTTCCGCAATTGCTACCGCATATGCGATAATCTGTTATGCTAAGTTAAGACGTAATTTGTTCGGAACAGAGGTTCTTGATTTCAACCCAAAATCTATTTATGCTTTCTATCTTGCCGTCTTGGTTGTCTTAGTCTTGTAGCCTAAACAAAATCCTCACCCAATCCAAGAAAAGGAGATGACGAAAGATGTCAATCTTGCAAGAAAGAACTAGAATAATTCAGCAAAACCTCCAATCTATACTTGCTCGGAGAGCAGCTGCAGGAGGGATTTCTCCTTCCCTTCCACTAGTTATACCTGGCCCCGTACATGCTGATTATTGGGAGATGCGAATTTGGAAACTGGAGCAGGAAGCTCAGCAAGAAGAGATTCGGGGAGAACAATAGTTTGCTTTCCAGATTCCAACGCCGTCGCTCGGCAATCGCCAAATATGGCATTGCAAGGTGACGGTTCTTTTTTTATCATTTTTCTTTTTTAAAAATTTTTGTTAAGATATCTTAAAAGAGCCAATTTTGGCTTCTTTGAGCCAGAGGAAGAACCCAGTTATGGTTTGTATGGAGCAGTTGATAAGTTTGGTCAGGGAAAAATTGCCCTCCTTGATAGTGATGGTGCTGAGCTTGAAGAAGTAGTTGTAGAAAATGGTACTTTTAAATTCCAAGAGCCTTGTAAGGGGATAGTTAAATTAAAAGTCAAAGATTACAATGGTAATGTGGTTTTAGAAAAAGAGCTGGCCAAAGATGATGGCAAATACTATGCCTTTTTAGAGCCTGAATCTTCTTCTTATCCGCCATCGCCTCCTACTGGAGCGCGAGGCGGTGCTGAGGGTTGCGATGATATCGATACTTCTGACTGGGAAACTTATGATCCGGCAGATGCTGAGTGGACAATCAAATATCCATCAGATTGGGAATATAGTACCCAGGATATTTCACCTAATGAAATTTACGCCTCAATGGGAAGTTGGCTTTGGCCTAAAAGATCAAGGTAAAGTAGTTTGGGTGGGCATTGGTGTCACTGACCCCGAAGTCCTAAAAGAGAATTTAGAAAACATGACTCCCGGTTTTGATATTGAATCTGAGGAGACAGTAACAGTTGATAATCAACCAGGGACAGGATACACAGTTCAGGGAAGGGCCGCATCATATTTGTCATATATTTACGCTATTCCATATTTTATTTAGGATATTTGATTCAGGGTCCGGCGATTGAAGACCCAACACTATTTGAAAATTGTGAACCTGAGATTTTCAAGTTAATGGTTGATACCTTTGATATTCCAGAAATGCCAGAAAATACAATGCCTTCAATGTAATCAGGCGATTAAAAAAGTTCTCAAAAAAAAGTGCCCTGATTGGGTGTGGCTGGTGAGTAACCCAATCAGGGCGTAGCGGGTATCAGGCATAGTTGCCTGAGATTTTTCGAATGTTGGAAAAAGGATTCAAGATTCAGAGAGAACAAAGGAGGCAAAAAGAGGGAGTGAGGTGGAGGAACTTTCGGTCTGGGGGCTGCTTGTCTACTAAGATATGCGAAGTCAGTCCCAACCACAAGTCCTGCAAAGCAGCACATCAGACCTTCCGTCCCTCCACCTACACTACTCAGCATCGGCAGATATGTCGTGGCTCTTTACGCAGCCTGATTTTCGTAGATGATCAGACCACCTGCGAAAAAGCGACGACTTTGCCGGCTTGGCACTCCATCTGCTGTAGCTGTACCACTGCCACTTCGCTTCGACGGGTCTCCAACGTGTGAGCACTCGCCCATACTGATGGAGACGCTCTTGTCAGCATTTCAAACTCCTCCTTTCGCGGTTATTTAACACCTCTACGTTAGACAGGTTCAGAATTTCCCGAACCTATCAAGGCTTTGGAGGATGATTGCGAGGCGGGGGAACTCTTTCGGTCTTAGAAGCTGCTTTTTTTTCAACTGGAGCTTGGCTGACATGTACGAAATCAGCTCTATTTGTTAGCAGCGCATCAGAGACGTTTAGTCCCCCCCACCTTTTTCAGCCTTTTAGCAGATTCTGTCGTCAGCCAGCGTCGCTACACCTCCGACCTTCGTAGGTCTATCTGGATGTAGGGGAGCTGACGAGGCCGTTGGCGTCGTAGCGTGGGGCGCTCATCTGCATCAGCTGCAGTCCTTCTTTTTCGTGATCAGGCCCTATCGTGGAAGCCAGCACCGACTCAGTCGGCCCACGAATTTTAGGGACTGTCTGCCGTAGTAGCAGCATCATTTTCAACCCTCCTTTCGGTTCAGATTGTCTCCAGGTTTAGAGACGACACATCTAAGATCTTTGGAGGATGATTGCGAACTGGAAGAAGAGTAATCTTCCAGTCGTCTAGCTAAGCTCTAGCTAGATATTTACTCCACTGCTGTGGATACTACAGAACCAAGGCTTTGGTCATTCTAAGCTTCCTCCTCTCATTGCGAACAACTTAAGGTACAAAAATCCTTTCTCAATTTTATATTAATACATTAAAAATTTCTTGTCAAGTGGGGTTTGTGATACAATAAAAATAAAGGAGGGGAAATAAGCAAAAAAAGCCTTTTCGGCATTAAAAAAGAAGAGGATATCAAGCGGATTGTTCTAACCAATTATGGTTTGGTTGTTATTGAAACTGGCTTTGGTCTCTTTATCTGGGCCAAATATGGAGCCTGGCCCTGGCAATTAATCGTCAATGTTGCCATCGCAATCTTAGCCGCTAATTTAATATTACACCTGTTTCTCATTAAAAAAGCCCCACCTTTAGCCAGAGAATTAGCACTATTATTTTTAGCCGTTGTCGTTGCTATCGGTTTAACTGCTGTTGTCCACTATGTCCCTGAAGGCAGACCAGCTCTGCTATTAATCTTTATCCCTTCAATCATCTTTTCTGCCACCCAAAGTCTATCTTATGGTATTACCAATGTTACTATCATCATTCTTTGCTTTGCTGGCTTGGTCACCCTAGAAACCCTAGGTATCTATCCCTATGCTGATGATCCAGTAAACTTTACTGCCATGGGTGTTGGCTGGCAAACTGCGGTTGTTTTATCCTCCTTCTTTCTACTAATCTTAGCCTTCCTCGTCAACTATTATGCAGAAGTCCTAAGAAGAAGCAAGAAAAAGATCCAAGATTTGGCTGACCTTAACAAAAGACTCTATCAGCGCTCAAAGACTACTTCAGATCAAATAGTCAAAAATATGAGAGAAGGTTTAGTGGTGGTAGATGATAAGCTAAAGATTGTTAAATACAACAGAGCTTTCGGAACAATGATTAGCCAAAAAGAAGATTTAACTAACCAAGACATTGGCACATTACCGATTGCCTTTGTCTCCAGACTCAAAGCCTACATCCAGCACTTAATCAAGGACAAAATCAACAACTTTAGCTTTAAGGCCAAAGACCAGCTCAAACATATCTTTGATATTACTATCACCAGAATTAAACTCAAAGAAAAAGGAAAAGGTTTTTTGGTTATTTTAAATCAGCAACCTTTTCCCTGGGGAACTGTCTTTAATTCTTCCACCAAAGAACCTCTGGAGTTGGTAGTCGTCAGACTCCATCGCGCCGACTCAGACCGAATTGTCGAAACCAAGGTAACAGACAGAAGAGGCCGTTTTGGCTTTATTGTCCCTGAAGGAGAATATTACATCACTGTCACCAAATCAGATTATACTTTTCCAGCTCGCCAGCCTGGCGGAGACTATCAAGGCGGCAAATTCTCTATCAAATCCATCGAAGAAGGTTTTATCAAACTTAATGTGCCTATGGATAGGAAATAGTTGATACTTTGTTCTTTGACAAAAACTTGCCCGAGATTCGCTTGTACCCCTGTTATCCAGTTAGGGTAATCGCGTTCATTGCGCAATCACGACCAACCTTAACGGGCTTTTTTTATTTGAATTTGTTTGATAAGAATTTCGCTCTTGTTATAATGGTAATGGACATATGTCCGAAATTAACTAAAAACTAAAAGCGAAAAAGTCAAAACTTCAAATAAAAATATTTTTAACTTTTGCTCCGACGCTAGAGTCGGAGGAGGGAATATGCCAAGACCAAAAAAACCACGCTTTATCAATTTTCTCACCAATGCAAAATATTTTAAACCCAGAGCAATGCCTTTGCTTGAATTAGAAGAGGTGGCACTATCTGCTGAAGAAATGGAAGCTTTAAGATTAAAAGAATTAAAACGATTCAGCCATGAAAAGGCAGCTAAAAAAATGAAAATATCAAGAACTTCTTTTCATCGAGATTTAGAATCGGCCCATCAAAAAATCGCCGATGCCTTAATTAATAACAAAGCAATTAGAATCGAAAGGGGGTCTAGCCGAGTCCCCAAAAATAATCTATAATTTAAGAGGAAAGATGCCTTTTGGATATGGCGGAGGTCCTTGGTGGCTTTACTCAAATCAGGATTATGGCAATTACCCTTCTTCTTATCGTGGTCGTTGTGCCCGATTTCCTTGGTCGCCTCGTTGGTGGTGGGCAAATTCACAACAAGATTATGCGGGTGCTTATTCTGGTTTTCCTGGTCTAACTAATCCAGTTGCTCCAACAGCTCCAGCCGCTCCAACCAAAGATCAAGAATTGGAAGTATTCAAAAATGATGCTAAAATGTTAAAAGAGGAGCTATCGGCAATAGAAAAAAGAATTCAAGAATTAGAAAAGAAAGAAGAATAATTTTAAGAAAGAAGCAAAAATGCCTTTAGGTGATGGAACAGGACCCCCCCCTGGAGCCGGTGGTGCTGGTGCAGGTCCTGAAGGGAGTTGTGCTTGGGGGCTGGCTTGTGGGGAAAAAGCTGCCCATGTGCGGGGAACGCCTTGCTATCAACAAAAGTGCCCTAAATGTTCAGGGCCAATGACAAGAGAAAGATAATTGAGATATAAAAGGTTATAATAATGAAAAAAATTGGTTTTGATAATAAAAAATACATCAAAAAGCAGAGTGAAGCGATTTTGAAAAGAGTTAAGGAATTTGGCAAACTATATTTAGAATTCGGAGGTAAATTATATGGCGATTATCATGCCTCTCGGGTCTTGCCTGGTTATCATCCGGATACTAAGATCGAGATTTTAAAAAATCTAAAAGATATTGAAATAATTTTCTGCATTTCAGCCAAAGATATCCAAAATGGAAAAATCAGAGGTGATTTTGGTTTGACATATGATAACGCGACCTTGAAAATGATTGATGATTTAAAAGCCTTTGGTTTTAATGTTTCTTCGGTAGTAATTAATAGATTTGCTGATGAACCAGTCGCAATAAAATTCAAAGATTTTTTAGAAAAACTAGGCGCAAAAGTCTATTTTCAATCAGAGATCCAGGGCTATCCTGCTGATATTGAGAAAATATTAAGTGATGAGGGCTATGGCCGAAATCCATATATTAAAACCAGTAAAAGAATAGTTGTTGTCACTGGCGTTGGTCCAGGTAGTGGGAAAATGTCAACTTGCTTATCCCAATTATATTTTGATAGTAAAAGAAATATTAAATCAGGATTTGCTAAATTCGAGACCTTTCCAATTTGGAATTTAACTTTAGAGCATCCTATAAATGTTGCTTATGAAGCTGCAACAGCTGATATTGGCGATTTCAATATGGTTGATCCTTTTTACCTTGAAGCATATGGAATGGAGGCAATTAATTATAATCGTGATATAGAAAACTTTAATATTATGAAACGAATTTTAGATAAAATATCTACATGCCCTTATAAATCTCCAACTGATATGACAGTTAGTGTTACTAAAAAAGGGATTACCAATGATAAGATAGTTAGTCAGGCTTCAAAACAAGAGATAATCAGAAGATATTTTCGATATAAAAAAGAGCTCTCAAGGGGATTAGGAGAAGAAGGCATAGTTAAAAGAACTGAAAAATTAATGTTAAAACTTAATTTAAAAATAGAAGATAGAAAAGTTATAATTTTTGCCCGAGAGGCAGCAAAAGATGCTAAGAAAAAAAATGCTAAATTTTTTTGTGGTTCAGCAATAGAATTGCCCAATGGCAAGATTATAAAAGGAAAAAGTTCAGAACTTTTGCATTCAGAATCTGCAGCTATAATTAATACCATAAAAGAGTTAGCAAAAATTCCTGACAGAATTAAACTTTTACCAAAAAATATTATCCAAAAAGTAAATAAACTTAAGAAAGTTCTTAAAACCTCAGAGAGTTTAAACGTAGAAGAGATGATGATTGCTTTATCTGTTAGCGCGGCTACTAATCCCTCAGCCAATTTCTGTTTGAAAAAATTAAAAGAGCTTAAGGACTGTGACATGCATTCAACGCATTTTCCGAGTCAAGGAGACGAATCGGGTTTAAGAAAGTTAGGAATTAATATTACCACTGATTGTTTACCAATAAAACAAAAATATTTTAGGGTATAATTTAAAAGGAGAAAAAATACAATCAAAAGCTAAAAACAATTTAATTTTTATTAGACTATTTCCTGGTGAGGACATTTATGAATCGTTAAAGGGGGTTTGTAAAAAATATAAAGTTGAAACCGCTGTTGTCCTGTCTGGTTTAGGCCAATTAAAAAATTTCAAATTAGGTTTTCTGAAAGGCAAGGGCAATTATTGCCCCCAAGAGTTCCAACAAGCTCATGAATTATTATCGCTCACCGGCAATATCTCAAATCAAAAAGGGGAATATAAATTTCATTTACATGTTACTTTAGGGGATGAAGCCAAATCTGTAATCGGCGGCCATTTAATAGAAGGAATAGTTGAAACAACTAATGAAATTGTTTTGTTAAAAACGGATTTAAGAATAAAAAGAAAATTAGAACCAGAATCTGGCTTAGAAGGGATGTTTTTAGAATAGAGAAAATGAAAACTCAAAATTTCAAAAAAATAGCCAAAGCTTATTCTGGGGGGAATTTAAGTTTAAGCTTGAAAGAGGTTTATGACTAAGATTAGCAAAAACGACAAAAAGCTTAAAAAAATAAAAGATAAAGTTTTAAATTGCCAAAAATGCCAACTCTATAAAACAAGAAATTATCCGGTGATTGGAGAAGGAAATCATCAAACTAAAATAATGTTGGTCGGTGAAGCCCCCGGCGCAAATGAAGATAGAACTGGCCGTCCTTTTTGTGGTGCGGCTGGAAAGATTTTAGATGAATTATTAAAAGCTGCAAATCTGAAAAGAGAGGAAATTTATATTAGCAATATTTTAAAATGCAGACCACCCCAAAATCGCAATCCAAAAGAAGGAGAAATAAAAGCTTGTTCTTCTTATTTGGATAGACAAATTGAAATTATCAAGCCTGAAATAATTTGTCCATTAGGCAATTATTCGACTAATTATATTTTGAGAAAATTTGGCTTAGCTAACAAAATACAGCCAATTGGTAAAATTCACGGCAAAGTTTTTACAGCCAAGAATCTGTTTGGTTTTATGAAAATTATTCCTTTTTATCATCCAGCAGCAGCCGCTTATAACATCAATATGAAAGAAGTATTAAAAAAAGATTTTCGGATTTTAAGAAAATTATAACAATTGAGATCGACTAAGTTCAATATAAGGAAGATGAATTATAAAAAGCAGGATATAGAATTGTTGATGGAAAAGCGGAAATTATTGACCAGCCTGGGTAGAAGATAAAACCAAAGGATTTTATGAATAAAATTCCTATTGAAGTTTCAGCTAGACATATTCATTTATCTCAAAAAGATTTAGAAGCTCTTTTTGGGATAGGTTATCAATTAAAAAAAATGAAAGATCTTAATCAGCTAGGGGAGTTCGTAGCAGAAGAAACAATAGATATTCAAAATGGCCTGGGGCCCAATGTAAGAAAAATTCCAAATGTAAAGATATTAGGACCCATTCGAAATCAAGCCCAAGTAGAACTATCTCATACGGATGCTATTTTTTTGAGAATAAATCCTATAGTGAGAAAATCAGGCGATCTCAAAGGAACGCCGGGAGCTATTCTAATAGGACCCAAAAATAAGATTAAGATTAAAAAGGGGGTGATTAACGCCTGGAGACACATCCATTGTAACCCCAAAGAAGCAAAAGAATTTGGACTTAGAGACGGAACATTAATTTCGGTCAAAACTTTAGGGATATGTTCTGTAACTTTTCATAAGACTAGAGTCCGAGTAAAACCGAATTATCGATTTTGCATGCATCTTGATACCGATGAGGGAAATGCAGCCTGCATAACAAAAAAGGGAGAAGGATATTTAGTAAAAATATAATACTAATATAATATATGTCCAGAAAGGATGAAATAGCAAAAGAATAATTGAAATTTGCAATAGAGAGGAAGAAAGAGAAATGAAAAACCAGAATTTAATCCTCTTATTTGCGAGGGTTGCGGAGCTCGTGAGGCTGTTTGTCCCGAGAAAGCAATCATCTTAAATCCTGTGGAAAACGGACAAATAAATATCAAAAAAATTTCCGAAAATTTCATATTAGTTTCAGGGCAACTTTTTCCAGGCGAGACAGGCTCGGGTAAAGTAGTTTCAGAATTAAAAGAACAAGCAGAAAATTTTCCCTATGATATAATGGTAATAGATTCTGCTCCGGGCACTGGTTGTCCAGTCATCGCTTCGGTTCAAGGATCAAATTTTGCTATATTAATTACAGAGCCAACGCTCCCTGGTCTTTCCGATTTAAGGCGAGTTTTAGAGGTTGTAGATTTTTTTAAAATTCCGTATGGCATCGCAATTAACAGGTGGGATATTAATAGAGATTTGAGCAAAAGAATTGAAAAAGAGTTTCAAGGTAAAATGTTAGGTAAAATTTCTTATGATCGAGCCATTTTCAAAACCTTGGCTGATTTGAAACCGATTTTAAAAACAAATCTGGTTGCCAAAAATGAAATTAAAAAAATTTATAATCAAACTAAGATTGAAATTTCAAATTAGAAAGTAATTTTTGTGAATACTTTACTTTGGATTTTTATTAGTACACTTATAATCAGTCTTTTAGCTTTTGCCGGCATTTTTACTCTAGCGGTAAAGGAAAAATTATTAGAAAAGGTTTTGTTGTCTTTAGTCGCTTTGTCGGCTGGAGCTTTGATGGGGGGGGCTTTTTTCCATTTGTTGCCCGAAGCTATTAAGGAATTTGGCGATCCTAATGTATTTGTCTGGGTTTCATTTGCTTTTGTCTTTTTCTTTTTAGTCGAAAAATTATTGCATTGGCGTCATTGCCACAAAGGGAAATGTGAGATTCACAGTTTTGGTTATATGAATCTTTTTGGCGATAGTGTCCATAATTTTATTGATGGTTTGATTATTGCCGCCACTTTTTTAGTCGATATTAATTTAGGAATCGTTACCGCCATCGCCATTGGTTTGCATGAAGTGCCACAGGAAATTGGCGATTTTGGAGTTTTAGTCTATGCTGGTTTTAAAAAGAAAAAAGCCCTAATATTAAATTTTTTAGTTGCCTCAACTGTAATTTTGGGAGGCATTGTTGGCTTTTTCTTAGCCGAACAAATTGCCGGTTCAATTCAGTTTTTAATACCATTTGCTGCTGGCGGTTTTATTTATATTGCCGCTTCAGACCTTTTGCCTGAAGTCAGAAAGGAAAAGAATTTGGTAAAATCTTTAACTTCATTTGGGGTTTTTGTGATAGGATTTGTAATTATGTATTTGGTAAAATTTATTGGCGTGGAATAAAAACCTCTCGACATAGCTCGAGGTAAAGGAGGGAATATGGAAGAAATTATTCAAGATAAAAAATCAGGTTTTTTGTTTGGCGATGAAGCGGCAGCCAGGGGAGGATTGGAAGCTGGTGTGGGATTTGTTTCCAGTTATCCCGGTACCCCGGCTTCAGAAATCGCTGATACTTTTTCTAAAATTGCCAAAGATATTGGTCTTTATTTTGAATATTCAACCAATGAAAAAGTCGCCCTAGAAGCGGCTGCTGGTGCTGCTTTTTCTGGTGTAAAATCTTTGGTTGTAATGAAGCATTATGGTTTAAATGTTGCTATAGATTCATTATTGCCCTTAGTTTATTTGGAATGTCCTTTAGTCGTAGTAGTGGCTGATGACCCGGGCTGTTTTAGTTCGATTCAAGCTGAGCAAGATTCAAGATGGTATTCGCAATTAGGCAAAATCCCTACTTTAGAACCGACAAATCCCCAGGAAGCTAAGGATATGACAATTCAAGCTTTTAAGATTGCCCAAAATTATAAAATCCCGGTTTTAGTCAGATTGACTACGCGGGTGGCTTATGCCAAGACAGATGTTAAATTTGGCAACATTCCTACTATTGAAAATAAAGGTAAGTTTTCAAAAGATTCAAAAGGCTTTAAATTGGGCAGCCAACAAACAGTTAAATTACACAAAAAAATCCTTGAAAAAATTGAGCAAATTAAAAAAGAAATTACAGAAACTGATCAATTCAATATTATTAAAAACGGGCAGGACCGTTTTGGCATCGTAGTTTCTGGCGTATCTTATGATTATGTTAAAGAGGTATTAGCAGAGATGGACCTTAATTTGCCGATATTAAAAATCGGCATGAGCTATCCTTTTCCAACTGAAATGGCGAAAAAATTTATTGCCAATCTAAATCAGGTTTTAGTTTGTGAGGAAATAGATCCAATTTGCGAAAATGAATTAAGGGCAATTGCCAAAAATGCAAAACCACAATTAAAAATTCATGGCAAAGATTTATTGTCCAAAGTAGGTGAATATGGTCCAGAAGATATAGAAATTGCCATCGTTAAAATATTAAATCGAAAACCTTCTAAAGCTTTGTCTGAAAATATAGAAAAATTTAAATCTCTAAAAATTCCTCCCAGAATTCCTTTTTGGTGTCCTGGTTGCCCTCATCGAGAAACTTTTAAAGCGGTTAAAAAAGCTTTGGGTAAAAATGTAGTTTTTGGCGGCGACATTGGTTGTTATATGCTGGGAGTATATCCGCCAACGGAAATGTTAGATTATGTTGTTTCAATGGGAGCAGGTACTGGGATTGCCCATGGAATTGCCAAAACAAATAAGAAAAAGCCAATCGCTTTTATTGGTGATTCTACTTTTTTCCATGCCGGCATTCCTTCTTTGATAAATATGGTTTTTAATAAAGCGGATATTTTAGTTATAGTTCTAGATAATCGCTGTACAGCCATGACTGGTCAGCAACCCCATCCTGGGACAGGAGTAACTGGCGCAGGTCAAGAAACCAAGCAAATTTTAATCGAAGATATTGCCAAAGCCGCTGGCGCAGATTTAGTAGATGTAATTAATGTTTATAAAACCGAGGAGGCAGTGGCAAAAGTTAAGAAAGCTTATAACAAAAAAGGAGTTTGTTTAATTGTTGCCAAGGGCGAATGCGTTTTATTTAAGAAAAAACAAGCCAAAAAAGCAAAGGAGAAAAATGTTGAATAAAATAAAATTTTGGCAGAAAAAATCATCAAAAACAGATAAAAATTTCAATTTGATTATTACAGGCTATGGCGGTCAGGGCGTCATTACTTTAGCTGATTTAATTTCAAAAATAGCCTTAAAAGAAAATTTTAAAGTCAAGCAAGCTGAATTGCATGGTTTGGCCCAAAGAGGGGGCAGCGTCCAGACCCATGTTAGATTTGGCAATCAAGTTTGGTCTCCAAAAGTGAAAAGAGCTTCGGCTGATTTAGTGATTGCCTTGGATTTATTGGAAGCTGGGCGTGGATGTTTGTGGGCTGATCCGGCTAAAACTAAAATTTTAGCTAATTCAGAAATTTTCTGGCCCTATGAAGAAAAAATTGATTCTGAAAAAATCATAGATGACATTAAAAAATTTGCCAAAGAATTAGAATTAGTAAATGCTACCCAAAAGGTAAAAGAGCTGACCGGTAAAACTATTTCTACCAATATTTTTATGTTAGCGGCCGCAATTGACAAAGGATTTTTGCCTTTTAAAAAAGAAATAGTCTGGGAAGTAATCTCTGAGAATTTGAAACCAGAATTTTTAGATGAAAATAAAAAAGTTTTTAAATCAGCTTTTTCAGAATAATTTTAAGGAGAAAATATGTCTTTAATAAATTTGGCATCTTCAACTTGTCAACCTACTACCCAAATTTTAACCCCGACTTTTCCAGTTATTACCGGTGCCGCTTTGGCTGATTCAATCAATCCCTGTGCCATTACTGTACTTTTAATTTTAATTGCCGCCTTAATAACTTCAGCTAATAAAAAGAAAGTTTTGGCCACCGGTTTAGTTTTTGCCTTGGGTCTGTTTGTGGCTTATTTTCTGCTTGGTTTGGGCTTGGCGACATTTTTGAGTTTGTTTGCCTGGGCTAAAATTTTTCATATTATAATCGGGATTTTTGCCATTTTAGTCGGGCTTTGGAGTATTAAAAATTTTTTCTGGCCGCCTCCCAAGAAAGTCTGTGTTGGTGGAGTTTGCGCCGCAGATTCTAAAACCGCTCAGATTTTATCTAAAGTTACCAGTCTGCCCGGCGCCTTTTTAGCCGGATTAGTGATTACTATAATTGAATTGCCTTGCACTGGCGGTCCATATATTTTCGCCTTGGGATGTTTGTCTTCTTTGCCAAGAATATCGATTTTAGGCTACCTATTATATTATAATTTAATTTTTATTTTGCCTTTGGTTATTATTACTTTTTTAATTTATTATGGTTTTGTTTCAATCGAAAAGGCGGCCAAATGGAAAGAACGAAATTATCGGATTTTAAATTTGGCCATTGGTATTTTAATGATTGTTTTAGGGGTTTGGGTTATTTTAAGTTAAAGTTGTACGAGCAATATCGACCGACAAGGTGCTAGTCAAACATCTTGGCCAAAATGCGAAAAGAAATATGGAGGCTTTTGGGATTAAATATGAAATTATTAAAGATGATATAAAATTAGAAAAATTAATTAATAATCCAACCAAATTATACAATCGTAAATTTTAATGAATTTTTTTAACTTAAGGAGATTAAAATGAAAGATTTGAAAAACAAAGTAGCTTTAATTACTGGAGCCAGAAGGGGTATGGGAAAAACCCATGCATTAACTTTAGCCAATTATGGAACAAAAGTGGCTGTTACTGATATTAGCCAAGAAGATTGCCAAAAGGTGGCAGATGAAATTAAATCCCAAGGAGGCGAAGCTATTGCTTTAAAATTGGATGTTACTAATAAAGCAGAGATCGAAGAAGTAGTTAAAAAAGTGATCGAAGCTTTTGGTCAATTAGATATTTTAGTTAATAATGCCGGAATTTGTCAGTTCAAGCCTTTTTTGGAGCTGAGCGAGGAGGACTGGGCTAAAACCTTAGACATTAATCTTAAAGGTGAATTTTTATGTGCTCAGGTGGCAGCTTCAATTATGCAAAAACAAGGCGGCGGAGTAATTGTTAATATTTCTTCAATAGCTATGGGGCAGCAAGGTATTGGTTTTCCTGGCATTGTCCATTACTGTGCTACTAAAGGTGGAATAGCAGCAATGACAGAAGCAATGGCAGTTGAATTAGCCCCGGCTAAAATTCGAGTTAATTGTATTGCTCCAGGGATGATTGATACTCCAATGATTGATCCAGTTAAATCAGATCCCAAAGCCTTTAAGGCAACACTTGCTCGCTTACCACTTGGACGAGCCGGCAAACCTAAAGAGGTATCAGAGCTAGTCGCTTTTTTAGCTTCTGACGCTTCAAGTTATATGACCGGTTCAGTAGTGGTAGTTGATGGTGGTTGGTTGGCTGCATAATATAATGGAGTTTGTATGACTAAAGATTGGTTTTGCAAAACCACGAAAGAGGTTTTTCAAGAATTAGAAACTGACAAAAATGGCTTAGCCAAAAAAGAGGCAAAAAGCCGATTATTAAAATTTGGGAAAAACAAACTACCCGAGGAAAAACCAATTCCTCAGATAAAATTATTTTTTGCCCAATTTCAGAGTCCCTTAATTTATATTTTAGTTATTGCCGGTTTGACGACTTTAATTTTAAAAGATTATACTGATACAATTGTTATTTTTGCCGCTGTTCTTTTGAATACAATTATTGGTTTTGTTCAGGAAAATAAGGCTTCTAGGGCTTTGCAGGCTTTAAAAAAAGTTTTAAAAATTAAGGCCATTGTTCTCCGAAATGGCAATGAAAAAGAAATCTTGCAACAAGATGTAGTCCCCGGCGATATTATTTTATTAAAAGCGGGCGACAAAATTCCAGCTGATGCAAGGTTGATTGAATATGAAGATTTAAAAGTTAATGAATCTTCTTTGACTGGTGAATGGCTGCCAGCCAGAAAACATACCAAAGTCTTAAAAGCCGAAACTCCTTTGGCTGATCGCGATAACATGGTTTTTATGGGCACGATTGTAGAATCTGGTTTTGGAAAAGCAGTTGTGACAGCAATCGGTCTGAAAACTGAAATTGGTAAAGTCGCCCAGATGCTCAAAAAGACAAAGGAAGAAAAAACTCCTTATCAAAAAAAGTTAGCCCGTTTTAGTAAAATCGTCGGAATTATAATTGGGATTTTAGCTTTTTTGATTTTTATTGAAGGGATGTTGACCGGTGAAGAGTTTGTCTATATGTTTATTACCGCCATTGCTGTGGCCGTGGCCGCTATTCCCGAAGGTTTGCCAGTTGCCATGACCGTGATTTTAGCTTTAGGTATGCAGCGAATTTTAAAAAAGAAAGGTTTAGTTAGGCGCCTGGTTTCGGCTGAAACATTGGGGTCTGTTTCTGTGATTTGTGCTGACAAAACTGGCACTTTAACTGAGGGCAAAATGAGCGTCGCCGGCGTTTATTGTCAATCAGGAAAATTAGAAAACAATTCAGGTGGACGTTTGACTAAAATTGATGGCGATGACAAAATGGCTCCTGGATTGGCTTTAAAAATTGCCACTTTGCGCAGCGAAGCGATTATTGAAAATCCCAAATATGAGATAAAAAATTGGGTCTTGCGCGGCCGGCCGACCGACAAAGCCCTAACTTTAGCTGGCGCTGAGGCCGGTTTTTTAAAAGAAAAAATAGAAAAAAAAGAACCAAAAATTGGTGAAATTCCTTTTAGTCCAGTTTATAAATTTTCAGCATCTTTGCATAAATCTTTAAAAAATCAAAATATTCTTTATGTTTTGGGGGCCCCGGAATTGATTTTGAAAAAATCGCAATATATTGAAGTAAATGGGAAAATGCAAAAGTTGTCTCAAGAAAAATTAACCGAATTAAATTTAAAACTCCAAAAGTTAGCTGCCAAAGGTTTAAGATTAGTCGCCACAGCTTATAAAAAAACTAATGATCAAAAAATAATCACAAAATTAAAAGCCCAAGAACAACAATCAATTCTTTCGGATTTAGTTTTTGTTGGTTTTATTGGTTTAGCTGATCCTTTAAGAAAAGAGGCCAAAGATGCAATCGGGCTCTGTCGGCAAGCTAGCATTAAACCCATTATTATTACCGGTGATCATAAATTAACAGCTAAAGCCGTAGCCCAGCAACTTGGAATAGCTGTCGAAGAAAAAAATATTATTGAAGGAAGCGAATTAGCTAAGTTAACAAAATCAGAATTAAAAGATCGGGTTGGAGATATTGAAATTTATGCTCGGGTTGAGCCGGTTCAAAAACTAAAGATAGTTGAAGCTTTGCAAGAAAAAGGCCAGGTTGTGGCAATGACTGGCGACGGTATCAATGACGCCCCGGCCCTAAAAAAAGCCGATGTTGGCGTTGCTTTAGGTTCGGGCACTCAAGTGGCTAAAGAAGTTTCTGATTTAGTTTTGCTGGATGATAATTTTAATATTATTGTTTCAGCAATCGAAGAGGGAAGAGCAATTTTAGATAATATCAGAAAAGTGATTACTTATTTATTATCTGATAGTTTTACCGAAGTAATTTTAATTGGTGTAAGTTTACTTTTGGGTTGGCCCTTGCCGATTTTAGCTGCCCAAATTTTATGGGTTAATCTGATTGAAGATGGACTGCCAAATATAGCTTTAGCTTTTGAGCCAAAAGAACCAGATTTAATGGAACAAAAGCCCCAAGGCCATAAAGTGCCCTTGTTGACTGGTGAAATGAAAACTCTAATATTTATCATTGGAATTTTTACTGATTTGCTGCTTTTGGGTTTGTTTTTCTGGCTTTTGAAATATTCTGGTTATGAAATCGCCCACATTAGGTCAGTGATTTTTGCTGGTTTGGCGATTGATTCATTATTCTTTGTTTTTTCTTGTAAGAGTTTGCGGAAAAATATCTGGCAGATAAATCCTTTTTCTAATAAGTTTTTGATTTATTCTTGGCTTGTGGGTTTCATAGCTTTGATTGCCGCTTTGTATGTTCCGATTTTCCAGACGTTATTGAAAACCCAAGCTCTAAATCTTTTTGATTGGTCTTTGCTTTTGGCTTTAGGAATATTTAATTTATTTTTAATTGAAGCGACTAAATGGTTTTTTATCGCCAGAAAAAAATAAAAAAGGAGAACTATGGCAGTTTCAGATCGTGATTACACAAAAGAAAAAATAAGAGAGGTGGATGACAAAGGCGGTCAAGATCCTGGAAACAATTGGCTTTTGTATTTGGCAATTATAATCGCCCTTGGCTTTCTAGTCTATCTTTTTGTATTCTAATAATAATGAAAAATTTTCATATTTCGGTAATGCCAAAAGAAGTGATTGAATTTTTAAAACCTCAAAAAGATGGGGTTTTTGTTGATGGCACTTTGGGCGGCGGAGGACATACGCGAGCTTTGCTCGAGAAATCCGAAACTCGAAATCCGAAATCCGAAATTAAAATTATTGGGATTGATTTAGACAGAGAAGCAATCGCCGCCGCCAAGAAAGATTTAGCCAAATTCAAAGACCAGATTATTTTTGTTAATGATAATTTTGCTAATATTAAAGCCATTTTAGAAAAACTAAAAATTGAAAAAGTTTCGGGCGTAATTTTAGATTTAGGGATTTCAACCCATCAATTAGAAACTACAGAGAGGGGATTTAGTTTTGGCACTAAAGCTGAGTTAGATATGAGATTTGACCAGAACCAAAAGTTAACCGCAAAAGAGATTTTAAATGAATGGCCCGAGAATAAATTAAGAGAGATTTTTACCAGATTAGGGGAGAGTCCTTTTGCCGGAAGAATTGCAAGGCAAATTACAAGAGAAAGAGAAAATCAATCGATAAAAACTTGTGATCAATTGGTTGAAATTATCAAAAAAACTACTCCACCAAAATGGCGCTATAGCCGCGAAAAACATTTTGCCACTAATATTTTTCGGGCTTTGAGAATGGCGGTGAACGACGAATTAGAAAATCTTAAAAAAGCCATTCCAGATATGGTTAATGTTTTGCAGTCTGGTGGCAAATTAGTAATAATTTCCTTTCATTCACTGGAAGATAGAATCGTTAAAAAGACTTTTCGCCAATTAGAAAATCCTTGTATTTGTCCTCCAAAAATTCCCAAATGTGTTTGCGGCAAAAAACCTCAAATTAAAATTTTAACTAAAAAGCTGATTTTGCCATCTGAAAAAGAAGTCGAGCAAAATCCCAAATCCCGTTCGGCAAAATTGAGAGCGGCGGAGAAATTATAAAAAATAAAAAAAGGCCCAGCAGGGATTCGTGATTGAATTGCCCAACTGGGGGTTTGGGAGTTATGCTGAGAGAAGAGAATGAATTTTGCCGCCTCGGAATTTTCCTTTAGAGCAGATCTTTTCAAAACATTGTTGACAAAGATAACCGATGCGAGGAGAGTTGTATATGCTATGCTCATTCATCATGCCTCCATCATGCCGAACGCCTCTTTTAGAGACAGAATATCCATTCTCGTCTGTTTTGAAACTTTCTTTTGCATTCACAACATTTATCTGGCGATTGAATATTTTGGGATTCAGTATCTACTAAGTATCCTGTCCAAACTTCACCTGTGTCAAGATGCCATTCTGTACCTGTCTTAAACTCTAAACTTTCCGTCATTTTCCATCACTCCTTTTTATTTTTGCTCAAGTGGGTTTGGGATGGGTTTTGCCTTAGGAAAGAGTTCTTTTAGATTTTAAGCCCAGATTTTTGCTAAAGCTTCTCGGGTTGTCCCGCGTTCGCTTCAGTATCAATGGTAGTGACAGTAATGATCTTGACTGTGTCAATATAGATTACAGGATCATTATAGGGGCTTGTTTTTATTTTAACCGGTGCATCTTTTGGCTGAGTACTCAACGCCTCGTTTATACTGGCATTAACAGCTTCTATTCTTTCCAGCACAGAAAATCCTCCTACTGCCACTCGGATTCTCAAAGCTACCTTATTAGCCAAAATAATCTCTTCTCCTGATATTTTTATCGTGCCCACCAAAAGGATCAGTATTATAATTAGACCAACCGATACAACTATTTTTTGTTTCCGGTTCATTTCTGATTACTCCTCTCAAACTAGATTGTTAAGGTTATTTGTATTTTATTAATTAAAAAATAGCTTGTCAATAAAAAAGCCGCCCTTTCGAGCGGCTTTTTGTTTTTAACTTTTAATAATGGACATATACTGGTGTGCCGATTGGTGCCCAGCCATAAATGAAAGCAGCATTACCATTAGTCGCGTTTACACAACCGTGAGACATTGGATGGCCAAAATTACTATGCCAGTAAGTTCCGTGAATCGAGTAAGGACCTGAAAATCTGTTAACCCATTCAACACCAGGTAAATAATATCCAGGACCCGCCATCAAAACCGATCTTGATTTTGAATAGACAGAAAACATTCCCTGAGGAGTTGGTGTGGCTGGAAGTCCAGAAGAAATAGCAAAAGAGCTGACTAAATTTGTGCTTTCAAAAGCATATAAAGTTTGTTTAGACAATACAATTTCAATATATTTGCCATCAAACAAGCCCGGAGTTCCAGCAGGATAGATGGTTTTAATTCCCGGCTCAACCGGTGAGACCTGCAAAGCAATTTGTCGAGAACCAGAACCTGATAATACCTGTTTAATTTGAGAGATAGCAGCAGAACTATTTAAGGCTTGACCAGGAGTACCCTCAGAAATAACCTGACCTGATGGCATAGCTTGGGTATCTTTAGCTCTAGTGTTGATTCTTGAGGCCAAACCGGCTACAAATCCGGCAATCGCATCATTAGAAATTTCAATTCTAAAGTTTTCACCTTCGCGAACTAAGACCAACCAAGCTAAAATATTTTCTTTTTGGGCGCCGAAAGTTCTGCTTTCAAAGGTAAAGGAAATCGGCTGAGTATAATTTTCCGCTTGGGCAATAATTGCCGTAGCCTGATCATCGGGGACAACAATTTGAGTTTTTATAATAGGTACAGTGATTTTTTCTAATTCACCAGATTCAACTTTGGCAAAAATTTCCTCTTTTAATTTTTCAGTTTCAATGGTAATACCCGGCTGACCTAAAATAATTTTAATTTGACCTTCCTGAATTTCAAAATGAGGATCATCAGCTTTTTGCTCTATTTGTTCAGACAATTGTCCCAAAAAAGCATTCCACTGTTTTTGACTTAAATTATAGGCTAGATCTAAATTTTTATGCTGATAAGTTAAGTTGGCTAATTCTTTAATATTTGAGATCCAGTCTTTGGTATGGCCAATCTGATAGGCTTTTTCAGTTAATTCAGCGGCGTCATGATCAATTCCCATTTTGGTTAGATCGGTTTCAATTTTTTTGTCAGCAATTTCAGCTGTAATTTTTTGACCCTCAAGATCTTCAATTTTTTCAACCAAAATCTGTTCAGCTTCGTTTTTAGTCATTCCGCCCAAATTAATCCCAGCCACTTTAATGCCGGGATAAATCTTGTTTTGATAAGTTTGAGCATAAACACCAAGACTGATTAAAATAATACAGATTAAAGAGATAGCGCCCGAGATAGGTAAGAATTTTTCTTTGTTGAATTTAATTTTTTGGACTTGATTTTTAACAGCTTTGGGTTTAGCGGCAATTTTATCAAGAGTTAAATTGTCTAAGTTTAAGTTCATTTTACCCCTCTTTTGTTTTGATTTTTCTGTTGGCCCCTCCTTTAAGAGACCATCTTTCTCATTTTTTCTGAGATTATACCATTATAGCAAAAAATTTTTCGTTTGTCAAGTTTTTAAGGACTTTCGCCGGCTTTTTCTATTTTTTCCCTTGCCCTTTTCTTTTGTTTTGAGTATAATTGTAGTAAAGTTTCACCCAAGGGCATGTAGCTCAGTGGTTAGAGCGGGCGTCTTATAAGCGCCAGGTCGCAGGTTCGATCCCTGCCATGCCCAAATAACATTGATAATATGCTATACTATTTATAAGAGTATATCGCTATGAAATATATAAAAAAAATATCTCTAAAAATTATTTCTATAATTATTTTAGTCTGGCTTTTTATATTCCCAATTAAATTTGCAAATGCCGCTGATACAAATCAAACTACTTGGAATTTTTCCTCAGCCGAAGATTTTAATATTTCAGACGAATCTAAGGTAGCATTTTTTGATGATTCAGTTAAAATTGCCCCAACTGGGCTTGAGAAAGCCTGGGGTAAGATTTGGCACGACAACCATTTTGCCCCTGATTTAGGGAGTTCTCGTGCCTTTGGAATTGCTGCTGATTCTGAAGGATATATCTATTTTGGTGGAATAACCAGGCCTGATGCGACTCCAAATATCCATTCCGATCCCAATACATATGGCTTTATTGCTAAAGTAGACCAAGATCTAAATGAAATTTGGTATCAGCAATATTTTCAAGTGGGCGGTTACGGGGGCGTCCACCGTCTTGCCATAGCTTCTGATGGAAATTTAGTCGCCGGCGGAGATTATCTTATTGGGAGTGATGCTTATTTCAGACTAATGAAGATTAACTCAGCTAATGGTAATGTAATCTGGCAGCAAACCAGAGCCAAAGCAGCAAGCGCAGGGATTAATATTCATGCTGATGGGGTGGGCCCTGTTATTGATAATAATGGCAATATTTACTATGCTCAATTAAGTGGCTTTGGCGGTATCGGTGATGTAGGCCCTATTGAGATTTTAAAATTCGATTCCACGGGTTCTCTTTTATGGAGCAGATCAGAAGATTTAATTGAAGGAAGAGCAGCTTGGAATCAAGCACCATACTATGACGATTTATGGGATATGGTGGTTGATAGTCAGGGAAGTGTTTATATTTCAGTCGCCATAAACAATGATCTTCCGGTCGGCCTTAATTATGGTTTAGTCAAATATGATACTAATGGGAATCTTATTTGGAGAAAAAACAAAGATATGTTTGATAGATGGGATTCACCCAGAGGAATAGCGATTGATTCTGAGGACATAATTTATCAAAATGGAAATACTAACAGCGGATGCGGCATCAGAAAAATAGACAAAAATGGGAATATTTTATATGAAGATATACTTACTGATTATAGTGAGACCACCTATTGTTGGGGTTCGGTTATGAGTCAGTTTAATAATTGGATAATGAGTGGGCAATATAACTGGGATGTAACCGACCCTGGCACATATTTAATGAAATATAGAGGTTCAGATCTTGCAAATATCAATTTAATTGATTATATTGTTTCTCCTCGCCTAGATCCCAACCAAGGACCAACTCACGCTACAGTGGATCGATGCAGCAAGGCTTATGGATTATCTTTCTTTAAAGATAATAATTATTCTGAACATTATTCAGTTGTTGTCTTAAAAGGTATCAATACCTATCCTAATACCATTCCTGGAGTTGGGACCCCTATCACTTTAGTTAATAAAGCTCCTGTAGCATTTACCGCTTTGTCAGGTTTTTCTGATAGTTTGGGTTGCTGTGATGAAAGTGATGTTGGCTATCAAATTTCAAACAATGGACAAGATTGGTATTGGTGGAATGGCTCTTTGTGGGCTCAAACTACATATGATACCAATACTGCTGAAGAAATCAATGCTCGTATTGCCGGCTTTGCTGAACAATTCTCAGTTGGAGATTTTTACTTCAAAGCTTTTCTTATTACAGACGGTACTAGGCAAGTAGATTTAGCCTCTGTTACAGTTTTATATGCCAATGAACTTCCTGCCACTGGCCATAATAATAACACCAATAATGGCACTTTGATTTTTATCTTCTATGCTTCTGCGCCGCTTATCTTATTGTTTCTGGAGCGTTCTTTAAAGCGGGCTAAATAGTTTTTCTCTACAATGTTCCTGCTGCTGCTATCCCATGCCCAAATAAAAAAGACCTATCTATGGGTCTTTTTAAAAATTGTTGCTTGTCGATTGCTGTTTGTTGATTACTTTCCTGAATTTACCAGCTGCCGCCGCCCTTCTTCGCTAAAGCTTCGCAGGACTTCGGTTTCACCACGAACCTCCGCCTCCGCCGCCAAAGCCGCCACCAGAAAATCCACCTCCTCCTGAAAATCCTGAACCTCCACTGGCCGCCCCGCCGCCGCTAGCGGCTGAAGCCCAAGTATTTGAAAAGCTACTTACACTTGAGACAAAAACCACTGTATTAAAAGTTGTCCAGTTGCCTTCATACCAATCAGGCTGCTCTTGATAAATATCTTTAAAAGTTTTCGCCCACTTTGTGCCCACGCCAAACATAATTGCATAAGGCAGAAAATCCATAAAAATATTTTCTTTTTCTACCCAATGGGTTCGATATTTTTCCACTCGGGCTATAAATTCTTTAAAGCCCAAGATTTTAGCTAAAGCTTCAGATCCTTTAAGAGTTTTTCTGGGCATTGAAAAGCTAAAAATTATAATCATAATCCCCGAGAAAAACAAAGCAAAACCTAGAGTAAAAGACATTAGGGGAATTGCCAGCATCGGAGCAATAACAGTTACTGCAATGCCAATGCCAAGATAAGTATTTCTAACCTTTTGGGGGTTTTTAGGAAAATATTTTTGGCTAACCAATTCCTCGTATAATTTTTTGGGAATACTGCTAAAATCTTTGTGAAATCCGGCTTTCCTTTTTAGCTCAGATAATTTCACTTGGCTGCCAGACGAGAATATTGTTTCAAAAAATAGTTTTTCGTATTCTTTGGCATCAGGTGAAAGCTCTTTTAATTTGATTAAAGTATAATCCTTGCCTCCTAAAATTCCACTTTTTCCTTCGCGAATCTTGATATAGCCATTCACTGCCCAGCTGATAATATCGGCCGTCAAGTCTTTAGGTTGGGCCCTTTCATCCAAAATCGTGCCCATCTCAGCAGGCGATAAACCCTTTGGCGGTTCAAACTCTGGGGCAATAGTGGTGATTTTTTTCGGGTCGCGACCAAATTTTCGATAGAGCCAAAACAACACCCCAAGCGCAATTAAAGGAATTAAGAAAAACCAACCCGATTCAATGCCTCCAAAAACATAATTTCTTTCAACAACATTAACAACGCCTTTGTTCCAGCCCACTACGATAGTCAAAAAATCTTCAGCTGAAAATGTAATAACATTACCTGAAATATCGTGCTGGCAATTTTCAGCCGTAGATCCAGCTCGTCCCGTATAGCATTCAGCTTTCAAGCTATCGGCTAAAACTTCATTGGGCAAAGTTACAACAGCGGTCACTTTTTCAACCGGCACTTCCCATTCAGTGCCAGTGGCATTCCAGTAGAGTTCGTCCCAGCCATCAAAATAGTTAATTGCGCCTAAAACCGAATATTCAATATTGTACTGATGTGAACCCGAGATTGTCTCATCGGGATCGCCAATTTTAATTTCTAAAAAATCTCCTTGCCGCGAAGTCGAATAGGGGATAGCTCTTCCCTCTTTGTTATAAATTTTTAAGATCTCTAGGTTGAGCTTGAATTCTTTGCCTTCGCTATCTTCATATATAATAGGAATAAAACGAAAAATGCCGTGGCGCGGAGAAGGGAAGTAGTATTGAATCTGTTCGGTGATCTGGATTTCGGCTGATTTTTGGATGCTGATTTTAACATCAAAACTTTCAATCTTTTCGGTTTGTTGCGCTTGCGCTGGCATTGGCAATAAAAAAACCAAAGATAAAAATATGCCAATTATAAAATATTTTGCTTTTTTCATTCTGGAGGTGTTTGAGCCATCTGCCCCTTCCCTTTCTTTTTTATAATTATAAGAGTCACTGTAGCCGCTGATAGTAAACCCGCGATCGCGGCAAAGATCCACCAATAGTTTTGTTTTATTTTAGCCATCAATTCAGCCTTCACCTCATTTGAAGGATTAGAAAGATTACCTGATTTATCATAAGCTTTAACTGCAAAATAATAATCAGTAGGCAAAAGCTTGGATACCCTTATCGTATTAGCAGTGCCGTTATCAATTACATAATAATAATCACCAGCCTTTTTACCGTAATATAGCAAATATCCTCCAAGATCTTCGTTTTCAACTTGATCCCATTCTAAATCAACATAAGCTTCAGTGATTCCCGTTAATTTCAGTTGCCAAACCCGTAAATTAAAAGGTTCTTTGGGCGCGGTTGTATCTGTGGGCTCTGCCACTTCTTCGGTTTCAGATACGCCTTTTTTAGAAGTGGTGTTGTCAGCTTGGCTTCCATTTTGATCATCGCTATCGCCATTTTGATCTCCATTTTCGCTTTCAGACATAGCATATTCTTTAAAATGAAAATCAAGATCATTTTCAGCAAACCCACCAATAATGGCATGGCCGCGAGAATATCCTCCGGGCAAAGTTCCTGTCCAATGAGCCGCTCCCGCCCCGACGCTTAAATAAATTGTATATTCAGCCCCAGGTGTTACTGAAACAGAAGAAGGCAAGGTGGCTGTATTCCAGCCATTGGCAGCGGTGATATTTTTTGAAGAAAGATTTGTTCCCCCCTTGTTTAGCCAAACCGTGGCATCTGTGCCTGGGACAACATTGACTAATCTAACATCAATTCGACAAACAGTGTTTTTAGTTGGCGTGAAAGTTTGTCCCAAATTATTAGCAGGCGAAGGAATAAATTCGTCATGATTATAGCTTGAGGGGGCATAGTATTGATCTAAAACGCTACAAGTTTGGGCGGCATAAGCTTTTTCAATTAAGCCGGTGGCAACAGTTTCTTGTTCAGCAAATTGAAAGCCAGAAATTATTTTTTCAAAAATGTCATTAGAGTCATCATAAGCTTTTTGGGTCGAAGGGGTGAAAGCTAGGCGATAAACTTTTTTATCATCCAAGCAATAAACGACCGAGATCGCCCCCTGGCCAATATTTTCTGAATTTGTTAGCTTGATCGCTGATTTTTCATCTAAAGTTGTATTTTCTAAAGTATAATTTGTTTCCTGAAGTTCTTTTACAAAAGAATAATCTTTTATGCTTTCTAAGTTTTTCGTATTATCGTTATCATAGACATTAATATCAAAAATTGAGTTATTTTCTGGTTTATTATTCAAATCTTTAAAATCAGTCAATCGAATAGCCGAAGGTAATGTTGGCTCGATGCCAGTAGTTTGCAGATATAATATTTCAGGGTAATCAACTTTGAATTTATCAAGCCGGCTTTCAAAAGTTTTTAAACCTTGACGGTTTTCAGTCTGGGTTTTTTCAGCCGCTTTGCCGCGCCAATAAAAATAACCGCCTACGGCTAAATCTAAAACCAACAAGGCGGCAAAGCTAATTATTAGAATTTTGAGAATTTTTTTCATCGCGTCCCTTTATCTCGAGTTTAATCGAGAGATTTATCTTTATTTTAACATATAATAGGTGTATTACAATTACTGAGAACATTCAGGGCAAATGCCCTCGATAACGACATTAAATTTTTTAGTTCTATAGCCTTTTGCTTTGAGGCGGTTTTTAATATCAAATAGTTCGACTAAAGGCAGTTGAGAAAGCTGGCCGCATTTTTGGCAGAAAAAATGGCCGTGATCTGGTCCGGCGATTTCATAATGGATTTTTTTATCTGGAGTTTTAATCGAGAATATTACTTTTTCCAATTCTAAACTTTTTAAATTTCTATATATAGTAGAAAGACTTAAGCGGGGAATAATAGGTCTGAGTTTTTGATAGAGATCTTCAGCTGTTGGATGAGTATTGGCGGTTTGCATAAATTCTAAAATCTGGGTTCTTTGACTAGTCAGTTTTTGCCATTTTTTAGTTCTCGCCACTTAAAACCCCTTTCATTTTCCATAGTTTATCCACAGTTTCTGTGGATTTCTGCAAACCATTTCCAATTGCATCTTACTTGCAAAATGAAGATCAATCAAGTGTACAACCTGTGGAAAATTACGGTTAGATGTTTATTTATGTTTGACTTTGTGGATAAAGTATATTAGGCTGTAGGTAGATATTTGTAGCCTTAACAAAAAAATCCCCACCGGAGGTGGTCTCAATGACAATGGCAATTTTACTTTTTTCAAGCTTTTTGCTGGGTTCAATTCCTTTCGGATGGATTATCGGAAAAATTAAAGGCATAGATCTTAGAAAAATGGGAAGTGGTAATATTGGCGCCACCAATGTTCTGCGAGCTTTGGGTTGGAAGTTGGCTTTACCGGTGTTTATTTTGGACACAGGCAAGGGAAGTCTTCCAGTTCTTTTTGTCAAGAGCCTAAACTTTGCCAACCAGTTTGTTGTTCTTGTTGGGATTTTAGTCATTTTGGGCCATTCATTTTCTCCTTGGTTAAAGTTTAAAGGGGGAAAGGGAGTGGCAACCGGTTTAGGAGTAATGTTTGGTATTGTTCCTCAGATTGCTTTGATAGCTTTTTTAATTTGGGGATTGGTTCTGGTTATCACGCGATATGTCTCTCTGGCTTCGACATTTGCCGTCATAAGTATTCCTATATTAATGTTTTTGTTTGATGAGCCACTCGTTTATTTCTACTTCGGGTTGCTGGTCACAGCCTTAGTTGTCTTAAGGCATATTCCTAATTATCGGCGTTTGGCGGTAGGGACTGAATCGAAGATCGATCAGAAAAAAAACAAAAAAGGAGGCAAGCTAAATGGAGACCTTTGCTTTTCTCATCCACCCCCTGAATAAAAGTGATGTGGTCAGAAAGTATCCATTCGCGAGATTTTTGCCTGAATGGGTGGTGGGGAAAATTATCGAGCATATCCCACCGAAAGTGGTTTCCCACATTGCAGGAATAAGATCTGCGATCGGAGAAGCTGAAGGATGGTTTGTTGGGCTTCCGCTCTTCCCTTGGCAATTCAATAAGTTGCACCAGGAATATGTCTACCAGAAAATAGTAGATTGCGCGAAAATAGCCCAAGACCTTGGTGCTCGTATTTTGGGATTAGGTGCTTTTTCTTCTGTTGTGGGCGATGGAGGAATAACTGTCGCTGAAATGATTAAAGAGCAAGGATATAGCATTGCCGTTACCACCGGCAATTCCTATACTGTAGCCACTGCCGTCGAGGGAACGTTAGAAGCTGCTGGGCTCATCGGGATTGATTTGCAGAAAGCACAAGTTGCAGTGATTGGAGCTACCGGCTCTATTGGTCGCGCTTGCAGTATATTGTTAGTTGAACAAAATCTTGCCCATCTTGTATTAGTGGGCAGAGATGAGCAAAGATTGGTTAAGGTTGAACAAGAGATTTTGCGGCGAAATGGTCAAACAGAACTCTCCTATTCTACTGACATTGAATCATCAGTGGAAAATGCAGACATTGTTATTACTGTGACTAGCGCCACAGGAACATTAATGAATCCTGATTGGCTTAAGCTAGGATCTGTGGTTTGTGATGTAGCTCGTCCCAGAAACATTTCCAGAAAAGTTGTTGACAAGAGGTCCGATATTTTGGTCATTGAGGGAGGAGTAATTGCTGTTCCGGGAAATGTAGATTTTGGTTTCAATTTCGGTTTTCCCCCAAGGACAGCTTTTGCCTGTATGGCCGAGACAATGATTTTGGCATTGGAGGGCAGATATAAGAATTTTACCCTTGGCAAAGAACTCGATCCGGATAAAGTTAAAGAAATTCAGCAATTAGCCAAAAGGCATGGTTTCGCTATTGCTGGCCTTAGATGTTTTGAGAAAGAAATTAGCCAAGAACAGATTGAAGTGGTCAGAAAACACAGAAGGAGGCGAAAATAAAGATGAAAGTAGCAGTCATCGGTTCAGGTTCTTGGGGACAAGCTTTAGCCCATGTTATTAAAGGTAATGGTCACCAAGTCCAAATTCTGGCCGGTCGGGCTGACAAATTCTCTGTTGATGCTGCACCGGAATTAATCATCTTAGCGATTCCAAGTTATGCGATGAGAGAGGTTTGCACAAAACTATCCAATGAGCTGCTGTGGGATGTTGATATGTCTTCATGTTGCTTGGTCGGTACCTGCAAGGGGATTGAATATAGGGTATCAAAGCTTAAGGAATTAAGTTTTACCTCAGAGATTGTTTGGAATTGTTTATCTGAAACTTTAAGCGAAGTGCAATACGGCCATTTGGCTGGACCTGCTTTTGCCAAAGGACTGAAAGCCAAACAGCAGACTCGTCTCATCCTCGCTTCAGAACACGAGGAAGTAATTCAAAAAGTTCAGCAGGCATTTGATAATGATTTTCTACTTGTCCACATTACGGATGATTTAATGGGAGTTCAAATCGCAGGAGCCTGCCGGACTTCCTTTTCAATACTTAGGGGCGCAGGCACGGCTTTAGGTTATGATAAGAAAAAAAATAGTTGGGCGGCTATTCTAGCTAGATTTGCCGCTGAGGTCTGGCGATTTGCTAAAGCATATCAAGGCCAGGAAGCAAGACCTGAAACTTTCCTTGATGTTGCTTTTCTTGGAGATTTGGCTTTGTGTGAGGATCCTGAAAGTCGGAATTTTCTTTTTGGCAAGGAGATAGTTGAGAAAGTATCTGATGATTTAAGTCCCAAGGAAAGAATTCGGGCAATACAAAAACTTGTTACAGATAGAGGAACTGTGGAAGGATATCAAACTTCAGAAGCGTTTTATCAATTAGCCCAAGATTATGCAGAAATGCCTTGGATTGAAGCAGTTTATCGATTTTGTCATGAGGGAGCGAAAATAACAGATGTTATAGAATCAATCCTTCAAAGGACAATTCTCCGTTCGGAGACGCTTTAGCGATTTTTCACAAGCGCTTGAGCGTCTTTTTTCTTTTGAGCTGTTAGAAACTTGACAAACATTTTTTTATTTGCTATAATAGTATAATCTGGAAAATGCCCTGCTGGGACAAGCCGATCCGAGTCAGGGGAAATGTACAAAATTTCAAAAATCAAAAATCAAAGTTCAAAATTAATTTTAACAAGTCTTATCCTTGTTCTATTTTTATCTTTCACACCGCAAACAGCCCAAGCCGCGGTTTCTACTGGGGCTGTTATAAATTTAACTAATGCAGCTCGTAGCCAAAATGGTTTAGGATCTTTGACCTCAAATTCTCAATTAGCCCAAGCCGCTGCCCTAAAAGCTCAAGATATGTTAGCCAAAGATTATTTTGCCCACACTTCGCCTCAAGGTTTAAATTCCTGGTACTGGTTCAAGCAGGTGGGGTATAATTATCAAACCGCTGGCGAAAACCTGGCGATTGATTTTTCAGATTCTGGAGCTGTTTTTGCAGCCTGGATGGCTAGCCCATCTCACCGCGCCAATATTTTAGATCCTGATTTTACCGAGATTGGTGTGGCTTCAGTTTCTGGTGAATTTTCAGGTTCAAATACTACTATAGTAGTTCAGATGTTCGGGGCCAGAGCTGGCCAAAGAGTTGCCCCTCAAAAATCAGAAAATAGTAATTTGTCTTTAAATTCAGAATATTTAGAAAAATCGTTTGCCAATCAAGGATTAGATAATTCTGCTTTTTGGGATAAGTTTTTTGAAAAATTTAAATCTTTTTTTATGGATACCTCTACTAATTTAAGAAAAATGTTTGTCCAAGAGGTATTCTTGGTTTGAGCTAAATAATTAGATGTTTAGACAGGTGGGGATTCTAACCTGTGGATAAGTAGCGGTTGACAATTTCCCCACTTTTTTTTATTCTAAAGTAGTGGAGCCATTCTCGAAAGAGAGTGGTTAAATTTACGCGAATCATAAAAAAGGTCGATAAATAAAAAGTAAAAATTAATGGAGACAAAAATGACAAGAATTACAAAAAGCTTAGTGATGATCGCTTTGGTAGCAGTATTGGCAGTTGGCGCAACTTCAGCTGTTTTTTCTGATCAAGAGACAATTTCTGGTAACACTTTTGCCACAGGTACACTTGAATTGACGTTAAATCACTCAGCTGGCAAGCCATTCTCGGTTACTAATGCCTACCCTGGCTATTCAACCGGTTGGGAGCATATGGATATCTACAATACTGGTAGTTTGCCTTTTGAAGCCTACATGACTCTTTCCCAAACCGCTGGCGATACTGCTTTGTGGAATGCTTTAAAGATTGAATTGAAGACTTCTGGAGAGAACAGTGATTGTACTGATGGCGATGGTGCTGAAGGCACAATCTATAATGGGTTAATCAGTGGTTTTCCCAGCCACAAATTAGTCAGCAAATTAGCTTATTGGCATTTAGCCAATGAAGATGATGGTTCAGGAAGCCCAGCTGACAATATTCGAGCCGGTTGGTCAGAGCGTGTTTGCCAAAGACTATGGTTGCCTTCTTCAGCTGGTAATGAAGTTCAAGGTCAATCTGTTACTTTTGATGAAATTGTTGATGCTGAACAAGATAATGATTAATTGAAGATTTTGAAGGCTGCTCAATTTTGAGCGGCCTGATCGAATTTTCAAGGAGAAAATGAAAACAATTTGGCAGCAAATCAATTGGAAAAAAATTAATTATTGGCAAATCTTAACCTATACTATTTATGTCATCATCGTAATTTTTGCCATCTCAGCTATTCTTTCCAGATTTTCGATTGGCGGAATTCGAGTTTTGAATGTCTATTCGGGCTCAATGGAGTCGGCAATTAAAATGGGTAGCGTAGTTTTTGTAAAATCACAAGACAATTATGCAAAAAATGATATTATTACTTTTCGTACCTCAGCCAGTTTAAAAGAAACCACCACCCACCGGATTATTGATATTATAGAGGAAGATGGCGTTGTCCAATTCCAAACCCAAGGCGATGCCAATGGCACGCCAGACGGACAATTAACTCCCAAAGATTGGGTAATGGGGAAAGTCAAATTTGCCATTCCATATTTGGGTTATCCGGTCGCTTTTGTCAGAACTCTTCCAGGATTAATTATTTTAGTCATTGTTCCAGCCGTGATTATAATTTACGATGAAATATTAAATATTAAAAAAGAATTGGCTAAGAGAAAAAAGAAAAACAAACCCAACTTAGCCAAGAAAGGGAAATAATGTTAAAAATTTTAAAAAGTTTATTTGTTCTTTCCTCAGTTTTAATTTTGGGTAGCTTAGCCACAAATTCCTATTTTACAGATCAGGCTACAGTAGCCGGTAATACTTTCCAAGCCGGAATTTGGCCGGCCAGAGTGGTTATCAATGAAGCTTATTATGATCCCACAGGGGGTGATACGGGCAATGAATGGATTGAACTTTATAATGGCGGTGGCCAAGCAGCGACTTTGACAAATTATCAGCTCGGTTCAGCTAGCAAATATTATACTTTTCCAGCTGTTGTTTTAAATCCGGATAATTTTATTGTTGTTCATTGGAATACAGCCGGTACAAATACCGCCACCGAACTTTATACAGGCAGCACGGGTTTTATTAATATGGGGAATACTTCAAATTTTGTTGCTTTATTTAATAGTACGACCAGAAATAGTTCAACAATTATTGATTATTTAGAATATGGGGCAGGCGGTCAAACTTGGGAGTCAACAGCGGTGGCGGCTGGAATTTGGACAGCTGGAGATTTTGCTTCTGATGTGGCTGCTGGTCATTCTTTGGAAAGAAATCCTGCCGGTTTAGATACAGACACAGCCCCAGATTTTATTGACCAATCCAGTCCAACACCTGGAACGGGATTATAAAATTTACATAAATGGAGGGGGGAAGAGGTTAAATTGAAAAAATATTTTGTTAAGAAATATCTCGTTACTTTTTGGCTGATTGCGGCAATACTTAGCTTGTCTTTATTTGTTGGCCAAGCTTCGGCTGGCAGCTCAGATTTGGAAATTGATTATCCTGGAAAACCCGGACCCTTATTTTCTGTTACTAATATCGCGCCAACAGATTCTTTTCAAGAGTCAGTCACAGTCACTAATAATTCAGAGACAGAGCAAATGTTTGCTTTTAGAATCAGCTCTATAGTTGGCGATACTCCCTTGGCTAATGTTTTAAGGCTACAAGTAGAAAAATCTGGCACAGTTTTGCTGGATGATACAATCGCTAATTTAAAAAATCCTGATGAGAGAGTGATTGGTCCTGTGGTTGCTAAATCCATTGCTGTTTTTGATTTTATTGTTACCATGGAAAATGTGGGGAATGCGTATCAGGGGTTGCATATTCAAACTGCAGATTTTGTTGTTGGCTTTAGTAATGGAGGCCGAGTTTTGGGCGTCAAAGACGAGCGGGTTTTGGGAGCTGTACTCGGCGAAGTAGGGAACAATATTATTTTACCTTTGGTTTATTCGTTTATTATTGCCTCTAGTTTATTTGTTTTTGAGGATAAGAAAAGAAGAAGAAAAATAGTCAAAGTATTACGCAAGCTGTGGATAAGTGGTGGTTGACAGAAAATTTCACTCGTATAGAATAGGGATTAGAGAATTAAGGGGGGATGACTCTCCTTTTTGTGTCTTAGGACTTTGAGTCTTAGGGCGCCGTTCATAACAAAGTGGTAAAGCTGTGACCTATGGCTCTGTATCCGGTTACTTGGAATTATGGGTAGCTATTAGTAGACCAACCACAAATCAGTCTAAACAGCCTTTTTAGGTGGGGTGTTTTTATTGATTTGTGGTTTTTAATTAATAATAATTTTATGAGGAGGTAAATTGAAAAAATTACAAAAAATCTTAATAATCTTAGCGGTTACCGGCCTAATCTGGCAGTTTTCTTTTGGCAAAGTGCAGACCGCTTCTGCTGCAGAAAAAACAGAGAGCCCAAAAGAAACTTTAGATGTTGAGGATGGCCAAGACGTTGAAAATGTCCAGGAGCCTGGAGACGCAGGCGCAGAAGAAGAAAATAAGGATGAGGATTCAGGGGTTAGTTTGCCAATTGTCGAAGATGTAAAACCTCAACCCGAGCCGAGCTTACCCGAAATTAAAGGGGTGGTGACGAGTCCTCAGGTTCAAAATGTTCGACCTAAAAATTCGGTCAATCCCCAGTCTCAAAATCCGGCTGTTTCCCTGAGTGTTAGCCCCGGAGATGTGGTTATTAATGAATTGATGTGGATGGGTTCTTCTGCTTCTGGGTCGGACGAGTGGGTAGAATTAAAAAATATAACCAATAGTACAATAGATTTTTCAGTTAATAATTGGTCAATTTACAAAAATGATTCTTTAATGCTAGTCATAGATTCTGGAACATTAGATCCTAATAGCTATTTCCTAATTTCTAATTATGATGCTGATTCTGCCAGTTCAGTTTTAGATGTTACTCCTGATTTAGTCAAAACAGCCATTTCTTTATCAAACTCAGGGGCTCAGTATAAATTATATGATGCCGCTGATAATGCCGGTAGTTTAATCGATGCTGCAGATGATGGAACGGGCGCTCCTTTGGCTGGAGATAATACTAACAAATATTCAATGGAAAGAAATTCTACTTCTGGAAACGGCACCTTAGCTGCAAATTGGCATACTGCCAATAAATCAGTAAATTTTGATTTAGGAGCTTTCGAAAAAGGAACTCCAAAAGCAGCCAATTCCCAGACACCCAATTTTATTTCAGTTGTATCCAATAAAACAATTTACAAAAATGGAAATATTATTGTTGTCACAGCTACTTTAAATCAGAACAATTATCAAGTTTCCGCAGATTTTTCTTTACTTGATGATCAATATACTCTAGGTGACGAAATAGTGGTTAACAATAATAATACTTATACAATTAGTTATACAATTTCTAATAGTAATAGCTTGTCGGATGCTAGTAACATTATTATTGAAGTTACGGCTGATGATGAAATTAATCCTCTTCCGGTCATCAGTAGTTCTTTAACGGTAGATTTGGATAATACAGTCCCCCAAACTCCGCAAAATCTCCGAGTCGTAACTGGCGAAGGTTTTGTCTATCTTAGCTGGAATTTGGTTTTAGATGCTGTTCATTATGAAATTTGGAGGAGCGGTAGTTTTGTTTTGCTTGGCACTACCATTGATACTTTTTATCGCGATGAGAATGTCATCGGCGGTAGAAACTATGATTATAAAATTATTGCCGTTGATGCGGTTGGCAACAAATCTGTAGCTGCTGAAATTTCCGCTACCCCGCCAGTTATTATTATTGCCCCTGATATAACGCCGATCCTCACTTATGGACCTGCTTCAGTTACTCAGACCCAGCCTCAAATCGCCGCCGCTGTAGTTGAAAAAGAAGCAATTGAAGAAACAGAAAAAACACCCGTCGAAGAAGAAATTGAAGAACCGGGAGAAGTCAAAGGCGAGGAAACAGAAGAAGAGGAAGTGCCAACTAATTGGCCTCTAATAATTGGGGTAATGTTGGCTGGTTTAGTAGTTATCTTTTGGGTATATTATTGGTACGTTAGCTGGAAAGAATCAAAAACTAAGACCAGAAAAAGAAAATAGTCTAAAATCATAGGCTAAAATTTAGGGAGATTTTAAATATTAAAATCAATCTTGGTGTTTAAAATTCAATCAGGATTGATTTTATTTTTAGATTGTGTTATATTGGAATCTGTGATACATTAGAAAAAAGTGAGGGTAATTTGGCCCAAAAAAGAAAGCCAAAGACAAATTATTTAGGAAAGCTCAAAATTTTACCTTTTTTTCTGATCATCATCTATATCCTATTTCTTTTGGGGAAAACGGTTTGGCAGAATTATGGGATAAATCAGGAGATTGCCAAATCTGCAGAAGAAACTAAGCAGCTGCAAGAAGAGAATAAAAGGTTAGAAAATCTTATTGAGTATTATCAGAGTAGCAGTTATAAAGAGCAAGAGGCACGTTTAAAACTGGGCTACCAAAAGCCAGATGAGAAAGTTTTCATTGTCCCTAAGAGCCAAGAAGAGGAAAAACGGGAAGAAAAAGAAGAAGCCGAAAATACAAAAAAGAAAAATGGCTTAGCCTTAAAACCAAATTATTTAAAATGGTGGGAATTCTTTTTTAGATAATTCAAAGTGACAATGTAAAATTAAAAATGAATTAAATGATTTTGCATTTTGATTTTTGATTTTTGAATTTTTAACGCTGCGGGGTGGAGGAGCAGTACCTCGACTGTCTCATAAGCAGTAGACCCTGGTGCAAATCCAGGCCCCGCTATTATAAAATTCGAAATTCGAAGCACGAAATCCGAAAAAATATATCTGATTTTGCCAGCTCAATTTCGGCATTGCCGAAATTGAAAAGGAGAAATCGCGCAGCGATAAAACCCCAATAACTATGCTATTTGGGATTGATAGCGGAGCGCATTTCGACGCGGCTGGGTAGCTCAATGGCAGAGCGGCAGACTCATAAGCTGTAGGTTGTGGGTTCGAATCCCACCCCAGCCACTTTGATAGATTAACTTCTCGGCAAGCTCGAAGTAAAGGAGAAAAAATGGTCAAAATCTGGAGATGTTCAGGAAAAACGTTTTTATATTTAATTGTTTTTATCTTATTAATTTTTGTAATTTATAATCTATTTTCTGCTCGTCCTAATGATATTCCCCAAGTGCCCTTGAACCAGGTCATCGAAGAGATTAAAAATGACGAAATTAAAAAGATTTCAGTGGAAGGTCAGAGTCTTGAAATTGAGCTCAAAAGCGGCGAAAAACAAAAATCAACAAAGGAAGAACAAGCTTCATTTTCCGAAATTCTTCAGGCTGAAGGAATAAATTTGCAGGACGTTGAAATAGAAGTAAAGGACAATCAAACAGGTGGGATATGGATTGCCATTTTGTCTGGTGTATTGCCAGTACTTTTGATTGCCGGATTTATTTATTTTATGATGAGATCTGCCCAATCAGGCAATAATAAGGCGATGTCTTTTGGCCGAAGTAAAGCGCGTTTGGTGGGTGCTGGACAATCAAAAGCGAAATTTAAGGACGTGGCCGGTCTATTAGAACCAAAGCAGGAATTGTTAGAAGTGGTGGAATTTTTAAAAAGTCCTCAAAAATTTAAACGATTAGGAGCGGAAATTCCCAAGGGAGTTTTGTTGGTTGGACCGCCAGGAACTGGAAAAACTTTGTTAGCCAAAGCGGTAGCCGGAGAAGCCAAGGTGCCATTCTTTTTTATCTCAGCTTCTGAGTTTGTGGAAATGTTTGTTGGTGTGGGCGCTTCTCGAGTGAGGGATTTGTTTGAAAAAGCCAAGAGAAATGCGCCAGCGATTATTTTTATTGATGAATTAGATGCCATTGGTAGACTAAGGGGCGCCGGTTTGGGCGGCAGCCATGATGAAAGAGAGCAGACCTTAAATCAGATTTTAGTCGAAATGGATGGCTTTGAGACTAATACTAATGTAATTATTATGGCCGCCACAAATAGACCTGATGTTTTGGATCCGGCTTTGTTAAGACCAGGCAGATTTGATCGTCGAGTAGTTTTGGATTTGCCCGATATGAAAGAAAGAGAAGCTATTCTAGAGATTTATGTCAAAAACAAACCGCTTGTTGAAAATGTTAATTTAGAAAAACTTGCCAAAAGTACGGTCGGTTTTTCTGGCGCTGATTTGAAGAATTTAGCCAATGAAGGAGCGATTTTAGCGGCTAGACGCAATAAATCTACAATAGATATGAAAGAATTAAATGATGCCATTGAAAAGGTCTTGTTGGGTCCGGAGAGAAAATCCCGCATTTTATCCAAAAGAGATAGACAAATCTGCGCCTTTCATGAAGCCGGTCACACCGTGGCGGCGAAATTTTTACCCCATGCTGATCCAGTTCACAAGGTTTCAATTATTTCCCGGGGAATTGCCTTAGGTTATACTTGGAATATTCCCGATGAAGATTCCAGACTTTGTTCTAAGAGTAAATTTGAAGATGAGATTGCCACTTTGCTTGGCGGTCGGACCGCCGAGAAATTACAATTTAACGAAATAACCACTGGCGCTGAAAACGATTTAAGGCGAGCCACCAAAATCGCCCGAAAGATGGTAACTGATTTTGGAATGAGCGAAAAATTAGGCCCTACTACTTTTGGCGAAAAAGAAGAATTAACTTTTTTGGGCAAAGAATTAGCCGAACACAAAACTTATTCTGAAAAAATAGCGGCCATAATTGATGATGAAGTTTTTGAAATTATTAAAAAATCAGAGAAAAAAGCCCAGAATATTTTAACAAAACACAAAAAGGTATGGCAAAAATTGGCTAAAACTTTAATGGAAAAAGAAACGGTTGAAGAAGAAGGATTAGATAAACTATTTCCTTCTAAAGCCAAAAAGAAAGTCAGAAAGATAGCCAGAAAGACAAAAACCAAAAAGTAAAGGAAAAAAGCGGTGATTAAATTTTTGAACTCTCTTTTTTTACGGAAAAATTCTATCAAAGGGGCAAGTTTAATTTTAATGGCCACATTAGTGGCTTCAAATATTTTAGGTCTTTTTAGAAATAGATTTTTAGCTCAAAAAATCACCCCCTCAGATTTAGATACCTATTTGGCCGCTTTCAGAATTCCCGACCTGATTTTTAATTTATTAATTTTGGGCGCGATTTCCTCAGCATTTATCCCTGTTTTTATTAATTATATTCGAAGAAAAAAGAATAAAACTGCTTGGCATATAGCCAATTCTATTATTAATATCGCTATTTTGGCATTAATTTTAGTTTGTGGTTTGTTGGCAATTTTCATGCCCTATATTATGCCGTCACTTGTTCCGGGTTTTGATCCGGCTCAGAAAATCCAAACCGTCCAATTAGCGAGAATATTATTGCTGACCCCAGTATTCTTTGGCATTAGTTATATTTTAGGCGGGGTTTTAAATTGCTTTAAGCGTTTTTTGATTTATAGTTTAACCCCTTTAATTTATAATTGTTCAATTATTTTGGCAACAATATTTTTGGCAGACAAATACTCTGTTTATGGAGTAGTTTTCGGCGTGGTAGTGGGCGCATTTTTGCATATGGTAATCCAGATTCCAACAGTCATAAAATTGGGTTTTAGCTGGCGGGCGGTTTTGGATTATAAACATTATGCAGTTAAAAAAATTGGCAAATTAATGATTCCCAGGGTTGTTGGTTTGGGAGCCAATCAGTTTGTTTTGATATTCGCTACATTTTTGGCATCATTATGGGTGGGTAATGTTACTTATTTTAATTTTGCCAATGATATTCAGACTTTCTTTTCAGTAGTTTTTGGGGCTTCTTTTGCCATTGCCGTTTTTCCATTCTTGGCTGATTTTGCTGCCGACAAAGACAAGAAAAAGTTTTTATCAGCTTTTGGGGTGGCTATAAAACAAATATTATATTTTGTTATTCCAGCTTCAATTTTGTTAATCCTGCTGAGAGTAGAGATCGTCCGATTGATTTTGGGGACAGGTTATTATGGTTGGGAAGCGACCCTAAGCACGGCCAATAATTTAGCCGCATTTGCGGTGGGAGTTTGGGCAGTCAGTTTAATCCAATTATTGGCCCGGGCTTTCTATGCTTTTGAGGACACTAAAACACCGGCGATAATATCTTTAATATCGGCAGTTTTTACTATTATTTTGAGCTTTATTTTGGCAAAATCAGAAATTGGTCAAATTCAGATTTTGGGTTTTTCAATTGCCACACCTTTGAAATCAGTTGGCATATCTTTAGCAGTTAGTTTGGGTGCTATTTTAAATGTAGCCATATTGGCGGTAACTTTAAAGAAAAAATTAGGCAGCCTAGATAGTTCTTCGCTGACCATAGCTGTTTTAAAATACATAGGTTGTGGTATTATTATAGGTATAATAGCCCAAATCACTAAAAATATCATCGGTTCTTGGGTTGATATGCAGACATTTTTTGGCGTTTTTGTAAAAACTTTTGGGGTGCTAATAATTAGTTTTGGAATTTATATTGCTTTGACTTATTTTTTGAAATGTGACGAATTTTCTTCATTTTTTGAAGTTTTCAAAAAAAGGGTTACACCCCCAGCTGACGTTTCCATTGATCAGCAAGTAGATTCCAAACAATCTCAGCGGGAATAATATTTTAGGAGGTAAAATGCCAACTTGTAAAAATTGTATCAATTTTCGTTCCAAAGATGAATTAGAAGGTTATTGCACAGCATCAGAAAATGATCGGGTAGAAGCAGATCGTGATTCCATAGATTGTGTTGCTGCCGCTTTTAAGCCCAAAGAAGAAAATAAAGATCTAGTTTAAAAAAATGAATCAAGCTAAAATCAGAAACTTTGTTATCATCGCCCACATTGATCACGGAAAGTCTACTTTGGCTGACCGTTTTTTAGAATTAACCAAAACCATTCCCAAAGATA
>SDBU01000738.1_pt1 | contig 46671 bp, 57 predicted proteins | sample 2277071 | NCBI WGS metagenome assembly SDBU01 (sample SAMN10397929, study PRJNA504765) | marine sediment metagenome | isolation source: marine sediment core GS08_GC12, 126 cmbsf | place: Arctic Ocean: Gakkel Ridge, Loki's castle | collected 2008
ACTATGAATCCGTCTTTTCGAAAAGACGGATTCATAGTCCTATCGGCAGTAAGATTTGCATTGGGTATTGGGTCTCGGACGTGCATTGGATTTAGACTTCGGCACGCATTGGGTCTGCATTGGGCATTGGGTATTGGGTCTAGCTCTCGGCGGAAGGACGGAGGCGGTCGCGTTCGGCACAAGACTACAAAAGGAAGGGGACACGCCTCCTGACGTGTCCCGTGTGCTTGCCTACTTCACGACGTTCAGCACGTAACTGAGGCATTTAGGATTCTGAAGGGCTAACTGCGCAGTGATCCCTGCAAACGCCTTTAGGTCCTGCTGAAGGAACTCTGACGCGGCCCAGTCTGCTATATCCGTCTTCGCGCCGCACAATAGCGCCTGAATCGTGAACACCGCTGTGAGAAGAGTGAGCGCCTCATGTTCCGAGAGGATCAGCGTGTACTCTTCCAATGGTTCAGGCACGTTATCAGGCAGAACTTGGATGACTACTTCCGGTGGCCCCTGCACGAACGTAATCTTGCAGTCTGTCATTTGTTTGCCTCCTAGGCATGGTAGTGGGGCACGCCTTTCAACGTGCCCCGTAGTCGTTATGATGTGACCGTATCCGCGACCATCATGGCATATAGCAAGAAGTCGTGCGCGATCTGTTCCGTGGACCTCGTTAACCAGACTTCACTGCCGTCCTGGTGCTCGGTTTCGGTCACGTATTCATCCCACAGCAGAGATACGTGCGACCACGCATCATTCTTACGTGCCTCTGTCGCAAGTTCTTCTTGTGACTTATCCTCTTCCTCCTCGGCCCACAGCCCATACTGCAAGTGTAGGGCGAAGTCATAAGCATGACTCTCTGCGTCTTCTTCTGCCCACCAGTCCTCGTCTGGATGCGCTTTGTCTACGTCACGCACATATTCGATCCACCGATTCAGGACTAGTTCGAACGCCTTCTGCTTACTGACTTTGTCTCTCTGCTCATCGGTCATGACTTACTCCCGTAACAATAGTGCCCAAAGGGCGACAAATATGAGGGCGAGCCATAAGCACCCGCCCTCGTTACGTGGCGCCGTCATTTGGACCTGGCGGCGAAATACTGCTCTCGGATCACTGCCCACTCGGCGATATCGTCTTTGTGCACCATCTTCCGTTTTCCGCCGTCGATCCAGCGCATCTTCGAACGTACTACTGCACGCTGGTAGACCTGCTGGAAGCGTACCCCCAAGCTCTTGGCCGCCTCGGCGAAGCTCATATAGTCCTTAACGTTGACCTCGGGCTCCTTGACCTCAACCTCTTTGACCTCTTTCTGCACTGGTGCCTTATTCTTTGCCGCTGTCATTATGACCTCCTTAGGTCGTTATGCCGAGTATTCTGCGTCCACAGTGGACGTTTGTTTTCTCGGCTGACTTAATTATACACTATTGCCCCCCATAGGCAACTAGTCGGCCATTTCATGTTTTGCCTTCGTATATTTCTGGCCCGCGACGCCTACCACCTTACGCTTGAGGCGGCGGAAAAATATACGGGGGCAAAATCTGAAATTGACCGTTGATGACTCCAGGAGGCAATAGTGTATAATAAATATGAAGAATTCAATATCAACATTAGCCATGACCAGGAGGTCACCATGCTTAAAGTCACAACAACGACATACAGCCCAGTACGTACGTACGAAGAGCGCACATCATACTGCGTTACTAAAGCAGAACTACGAGGGCAAGCACAAGAGCACTGCGACGATGTGCATGCCAAAGTCGACGAGTTCCTCGGAGTCGCTGAGGTACATACTACAGTCTCGGAGGATGCTAAATGTCCGATCGTCGTATTTTGGCCTGATGGCCTTACGACCTACGTCTACGTGAACGGGCTCTAAGCAGTAATCGGGATGGGGGCTATACGCCCTCATTCCTTTTACATTCTGCGTGCATTGGGCTAACACATTGGGCCAGCACATTGGGTCTTGACGTAGGCGCGAAGCATTGGGCATTGGGTGGGTGTGCGACCCAATGTACGACGTAACCCAATGTGGCGGCGGATTTAGCGGCGAGATGGCGGCGGAAAAATATACGGCGGCGGAAATCAAAATTGACCGTTGATGACCCCCGGATGCGATAGTGTATAATAAATATGAAGGATTCAATATCAACCGTAGTCTAGACGAAAGGCACGAAGAATGAATGACAAAGTCACGAACAGGGCATACGACCACGCGTTCGACGTCAGAAACACGGTTCTCGACCACTGCGAAAAGCTTATGGTCATGACCGCTCATCTCGCAGAGCTGCAGGCAGAGATGCTCGAAGACGCTCTGCTCGGTGAAGACGCTGTGAAGGCAGTCACGAACACTATGCAGACTATTTACACGACGTCTACCGTAGCTGATGACGTCAAGGAGCTGCACGACCATCTGCTGTACCGTACGTAGTCACAACGAACGGGAGCGTAATGCTCCCGTTCATTTTTTGTATTCGGCATGCATTGGGCAGACACATTGGGTCACGCACTGGGCGCAACGCATTGGGCATTGGGTCTGCGGCACGCCCCCAACGCTAACTCTAGACCCAAACCCAATGTTATGCATGCCTAAAACCCAATGTTAACCAAGCCTAAAACAAAAGTTAGCTGTCGTTAAAACAAAAGTTAGGCGTAGCTAAAACCCAATGTTAGATAAAGCTAAAACTAAAATTAACACGCTTTGATTCACGTGTTAATCTTAGTTTATTCAGTTGTTAGTCGTATGAAAACTTACGTTTTCATACGACTAATTAGACTGTTAACTACGTGATCCAACCTCCTTTGATTCTGTTAGCTTTCCATTCTTCTACATCTTTGAGAGAAACGGTTTTGAACTTGCCTTCGTCTCTCCAACTCATCTTTCCACGTACAACAGCTCGTTGGTAGACCTGTTGAAATCTACACTTACAAATCAAAGCTGCTTCACTGAACTTGATGTACTTTTCCATGACTTATTCCTTTCACGGATTGTATTGAAGAAGATTCATTTCTTCTTCTGACTTAATTATACACTATTTACACGTCAAAGTCAAGTACTATTCGTACGTAACTACGTATCTAAACGTCTGAATCTGTCGTTCAGAATTTAACTAATGAGTAGTTTAAGCTTTAGTTATGACTAACGTAAGCTTTAGCTATGACTAACACAGGCTTTAGTTATGACTAACGTAAGCTTTAGTTGTGACTAACACAAGCTTTAGTTATGACTAACGTAAGCTTTAGCTATGACTAACTTTCGATGTTAGCTGTGACTAACTTTCGCTGTTAGTTGTAGCTAAAGCTTAAGTTAGTCGCAACTAAAGTTGTGAAGGCGGGGGGTCAAAGGGGTAGAGGTGATGGGTGCGTACGCAATCCGGGGTACTTTTGATATGGACCAACTTTTTAGGCCCCAGGTTCCAAAAGTTCGAAGCATAGGCGCGTAGGATATACCCACGCGCCGTAGTGCCACGAAAGCTAAGCCTTACGCTTGAGGACTAGGACGAGGTAACGGTCTTACGCTAGAGGTCGTTTAAGTCAAGTCGAGGTAGGTTTATGGAACCGAGGTACATCACGAGTTCCTCCTCAACTTGCCCAGCTGCGAATTGATATGCATCCTGTGTCACCTCGTTAATCGCATCGTTCAGTTCCTTAGAACGATGCTCACGGATCTGGATCAACTCATCCTGAGATGTGCGGTATCCTCCTCGCATATTGTCAGGCATGAATTCAATTGCACCAGCCTGCCATCCAGTGTCGTAAGTTGCGCTGATGAGAGCGCCTATTGCCTGGCTTAACTTATTTGCTGCCGTTATCGTCATTGTTTTGTCTCCTTAGGACTATGACTATAGAGCCGTCTAAGTCTAACACGAACGCTCGAGGCCGAAGTGGTTTCGATGGAAGACGTTTTTACCTTCCTCACTCTCAAAAACGTAAACATATGCATCTCGAGGAAGTGCGAGGATCCTTGCGACTTGTTCATCAGCATCCTCGTGGAAGTGGACTATTGAGGGGTCATTAGCATAACCGCTTAGGACTTCGTTTCCGCAGGTAGCACAGCGGAACTTATCTGAATGATAGACTTCGTAGATTATGGGCGGCATGCCTGCCATCAATAGCACATATACTCCATGCTTCTCTGAGACCATTGGTCGTTCACATAGGGCACAGATTGGTGTCGCTGGTTTTGCCATCTTATATTCTCCTTTTAGGACTAGGACTGCAGATGCCTCACACGAACGCTAGAGGTCTACTTCTTCGTATACCTCCATCACTACTCCGCAACGAGTACATTCGGTTATCACCCAATTACCTTCACCTGTTGCGCGACGAATTTCAGGTATGTGGCCACGAATATCGCACATCAAACTCTCCCATACCATTCGACAGTTAATTGCAAAGTCTTCTAGAATAAGCTGCCAATATGGTTTATCCTCAAGTTCGTGGTCTTCAACCAGATTTGTTTTCCATTCCCCTGATTGGTGATCCCACTTGAAGAATTCGAAAGTACCTCGTGTATTCGGGAATTTCCAATCCATTAGATAGTCATACTTTCCTTGTTGATGCTAAGAGGAGAATGTTCATGAACACTCCCCTCTCAGTACTTCAGTCATCTAATTCTGTCCTTTAGCATATGGTCCTTTAGATGGAGACTACCCATTTGCCTTGCTTACCACATGTCGCTATCCCCCCAACGTATTATGTTGCATATTATATGAACTGACCTGCGTTGGCTATTCTACTTCATTGTTACTATCCTCTCTTCCCACGGCTCTAGAATGATGACGCTTGAAGCGCCAAGATTTGGATCGTAGACATCCCATCCACGCTCCAAACCATCCAAACAGCGTGTCCAAATCAACCCATTCTCCGAGATGTAACTTGTCACGCCTATACCACCGTCTTCCCGTTCCACTTCTACCTCTTGAAAACGGACAGACAGAGCGGCCTTAATTTGGTCTTCCCCAAGAGTCAGGATGCGCATCCGCAAGCTCCTTGAATAGATTAGCTAAGATTGGAGCGCCATCCGGATCTTCGTGGAAGTGCTCATCGAAGTACTCCTCAGGACCGAAAGCAATGAAAGAGGTCTCTGACAGCAATCCACTTGAGACCATATCTGCTAATGCATACGTGACCATGTATCCAGGCTTATCTGCCTCTGTACCTGAATAGGTAGCTACGTGAAACATTGTCTGCTGGCCATTGCTTTCGTTCTCTATAGGTGCAACGCCCCATACCCGGTAATTCGTACTATTCACGATAGCCTCTAGCTTCGTGACCAGGTCTTCACCGAGTCCTAGAGCAGTTTCTAGTACGAAGGAAAAGGCATGTATTGCGACACAACCTTCTCCGAATTCGCACCACGGATCTACCTCGACACTCTCATCCGGTAACTCTTCGGTAAAATCCGATTGGTCTACCGGCACATCATGCTTATCGAGATCAGCGCCGTTAGGACTCTGCATCTGCATCTGTATCAACCTCTGCTTCCTCCTTAGCCTTCGCGGCAGCTTCCTTATCAGCTTTCCGCTTCTTGGAAGCTTCTGCACGAGCTGCCTTCTCTTCAGCTCGCTGGATCGTACGAGCAGCGCGTTCAATCTTATCCTGCCGCCACACATCGATGTCACTGACGCGACCGTAAAGGATACCATTCTCTCGAACACTTACCATACCGCCCTTATCTTCCTCCCTCTGGGAGCGCTGGTAGACCTGTTGGAATGCAACTTCCATTTCAGCGGCGATAAGTGCGAACTTCATGTACGGCACGCCTTTAACGTCGATAGTGTCCGGCTTGGTGCTGTGCGCTTTACCCTTGGGCTTAGCCTCGGTTTTGTCCGTACTCTTCGGTGTTACATCGTCCGTCTTAGCCTCGGCCGGTTTCTCCTGCGTTGCTTTTGCCAGTTTCCCGCGCTGGGCCTCAAGCTCGGCTTCTGTCTTAACTTGCTGTGATGTTACGGCTGGTTTCTTAGCAGCCATGGTTAATATAGTCCTTTCGACTAGTGTTGATTGAGCGCCCTTTCATGACGCCTAATTCCTGAAGAAATGCTCTACTTACAAAGTAACGCCCGCCTACGATAACATAATCTTCCGTCTCGACACCATGCATTAAGACCAACGTACGTGCATATGGAGCGGCATAATCTAACATCCTTGGTACCTCTGACATTTGTACGAACGTATCTAGAAAGTCGCATAGTATCTCCTGTTCTCGATCACGATTCCTCGTCGTCATCACGAGTCACCGTGTACCAAGTGATCTTCGCTCCGTAACGCTCCATTTGATTCGCAGAGAGTTCACGGCCACGAAGTCTTGTAGGTAGATTAGGTAGATCCACTATCCCGACTCTCCTTGCTAAGTATGCTAAGTGTAACGGCGGATTACCAATGATGATGTTACCGCGTACATCATCAGGTCGTGCATGAGATGTTAGCTTCCCATACACCCCCTGCTTGTTTAGCCACTCTACGGTACCTACGTGGCGTGTTACAATAATTATGTTTTCTTCATGCATGTATCCTCCTGCTACGAGTTGGCTGAGAGGCATTTAATTCTTCTCTCATATATATTATACACTATTGACCCCCGTAGGCATCTAGGGGGCCATTTCAGGGACTTTTAAGTTAAATTAGGTTGACAGCAAGTTTTTCGTCGTACCACACTTTGATGCCCATGTCTTCCCAGTCTCTTTGCGCTAGGCGACCAAAATTAGCTCCGATCCATATACCATTAGTTGCTCCGTCGCATATCGTAGCCAGGTTTGCCTGCCGCAGCCGATAGTAGCGACCAACCGTTGACTCAACCGCCGTCACATGCACATCCGCAATACTGGCAATATCGCATTTGTCGCCGGTTACTTGCAAGAAGTATAGGTAGATGTCACACCATGCCGCATCGTTATCTACCTCCGCTGTAACATCCAGCGTCTGGACCGTTACCTCTGTGTCGCCAAACTGCTCAAAGCTTACCTGGTATACGTCAACGTCTGTCAGAGTCAAATCAGTCGTACTCAGGATCACAGCTCCCTTAAACCATTTCGACGTGATGTACGCCCCGGTGAAGTCATATACTTCGTTGCCGTTGGCGTCCGTAGTGGAATCGTCGGTGGTCAGCGCATCAACAGTAATTACGTCTGTATCGCTGCCAGTCTCTGCGCCCGTATCACGGTCCACAGACGTACCCGTAACCGTGATTTCGCCATCAAAGTCACTTCCGGCGTTAACCACAATCACCATTTTCGATAGGCCATTGGTAATGGAGATGTCAGTCGGTACGGAATCTAGCGGCTGACCCGTCACTATCGGGACAAAATTACCGTGGATGTGAGATTCTTCATTTCGTGCTTTGTAGTTGATGTACACGTCCAGGGCAAGGCGCATCGTAACAGTAGCCGTATCTAGACGCTTGTCAGGGCTAAAAACTTGCCAACCACTTTGATTATATATGAGGGCTAAGATTTCATATTGTCCATCAAGAAAGATACCTGTAGATGTAGGTACATTTATATTTCCTCCACTCTCCACTGAAATACGTCCGTATATGCCTGGGAATGGCGTCCACAACACTATGATATCTCCGTAGTTACCTCCTGTAATTGTATCCAAGACATCATCTATACTACTCTCTCCGCGGACTTCAATCAATCCAGACGTCTTAGCAGCGTCAATATTTAGTGTTCCACCACTAATAGTAAGGACAGTACTTGTCGCCATATTTAGGCGATGTCCAATGCCCGTAACCCAATTAGAGCCGTTATACCACATCGTATCGTTCTCGGCTGGGGATGTATCTGTTACATCAACGAGGTCGTCGAGAAGGTGATATGATTCCCCAAACCACTTATGTGCGTCCTGAAGATAATCCGTACTATTTGCGATAGTTACCGCGTCATTACGTAACCGTACAGCTATGCAGGGAATGTATACGTTGAAGTCGATAGCGTCTATTAGGTCGATGGTTAATGCGACAGCGTACGCTTGAGAAGCACCTACAGCCGCAACAGCTGTATTTGTCGCCGGATCGATTCCTACAATAACCCATGCCCAGTGCCCGGTCGTTACGGGTTTATAGCTACTGAGGTCAATAGGTCCGCCCATCCAGGTATCCCAAGTGCCTGTTTCTTTGCGCTGATATCGAAAGGAGTTGATGTATACCTGAAGAGCTGCGTCATAGCTAAAACCACGTCCTTGGTCGAACAGAAGTGCCTGGTGTTCATATTCCAAACCCCCTCCTATTCGGTGATGATGCCAGATTACGCCAAACGTAGTATGTAGATCACCCCCTGTTCCTTCGTCCGCAAAGCTACCCACGTTGTACGTACCCTGTATAATAAGTGCTTGATCAATATCCCGTTTCATCCGTACAGGAAGCTGTGCCCGATGTGGGACAAGCGCGTCATTGCGTGCTATAGATACAATTTGGCTGCCTTCGGGTCCTATTGCGACATAAACCCATCCAGTGCGATCTGGAACTTCAATCGTAGTTGTTCCGTCTTGATTACGCATACCAAGAAGACCAACTATCCACGCACGTCTCTCAGCCCCATATACAGCTCTGTCGAATGCCCGTCTGAGGTTTTCCAAAGATGCTTGCTGTACCATTATGCATTTACTCCAATGCGCGGTAAGACGAAACCACCGCCTTGACCCTCATCCCAATTGTTTCCGCTGAGTAACGTATTCAGATTACCCTCTTTGTCTGTGGAGGTACTAAACTCATCACCTGTATAGATGATGCGAGTCGTTGTAAGACCTCCGTCAGTTTGAAGTCTAATAGTAAACCATACGTCACTATCAGCAGGCCATCCATTCGGCGTTGAGAAAGGTGACGTAGTTACTACGCTCAAAGGCATTTGGACGTTAGCTTCAGTTATGTTCGGCTCCCAAATAGCTATCCACGAAGACCCTCCATTAGCACTTTTCATAAGGTCGTATTCATAAGGACTACCACTCTTGTCGCGTGCCCAAATAATGATGTGGTTTGTGTCGAACGGATCAGTATTAGGTCTAAAAGAGGGTGCAACTCCTCCATAGCCTGCAGGCGTGTTTGCCTCAAAAATTATGGAGTTATTCTCGAACTCATCTGCCGACTGATAAAGTTTAGGTCTGCCAGTAGCTCCAACATTGCCTACGACGATCCAACAAGGACTCGTAGCGTCAGGATATGGATGATGAGTAGACATGCGTTCAGGAAGATTGAAATGCTCCCAGAAATCACTTGTTACGGCCCACGATTCACCTTGATCATCGCTCACGAAGACTTTCGTATGTTCATTAAGACCGATGACTTGGACTCCTCGTGCACAGTAAATCTTCGCATCTGCGTCACGATACATGCTACAGCTGTAGAGGTCTACAAGACTATATGCACGTTCGTCGCTGAGATACGTACGAGTTTCAGCACTGATATCAACCGTAGTCCAAGTGTCTCCATTATCATGACTATGCCACATATATGCGATCTTATCGTTATTGTTGGATGACGATGCCTCTGCCGTAGCATCATACCCAGTAGCTACGACAATAAATGTAGGGTCGATTCCCCACGTTGCCATGCTAATAGCTATCGTATTCCCTACAGTCGGTTGATTCTCCGCAGCTTGAACTTCTGCGTTTGTAAGTATGCTGCTCCAGCTTGGCGTGGTCGCTAAGATGTTAGAGCTATAATATACGCCGTCACTTGTCATGGCATAACAACCGACGGTAGTAGCACTAGTGACTACATACTGAAGGTCATAAATCTCTTTTGAACCGTCATATAAGCCGCTGTCTATGAACTCCCATGTTGGAGATCCAGAAAGGACGTCCCAAGTACGAAAAACATGGTACAGATTCCACATTGCATATGCTTTAGGCACACCCATATATGCCTCGTCATCGAAGTCTGGCGGAGTAAAGGTGATTTCAACTTGCGGATACGGTGTGATTTCCAAATCAGGTACTACAGGCGGGATTACCGTCTCGGCTGGTGACCCAATGCTGTCACGTTCCCAAAGTACATTGACTGTTCGGATAACTCCCGTTCGATTATGCTGATAGTTGAACGTCATCTCATGCACGAGGCCACGTTCTTCCGTAAAGGCAAGACCACGTTCTGCAGCGACAGTTCCTGGGATAGTAAGCGCAACCCATTCCATAAGAGCGGGGTCTATGTTATTGTTACTCATCTCCGTCAGTTCAATCTGATAGTGCGAATTCCTGTTATTGAGTCTGGCATATCGATGCCCTGAAGACTCATTAAAAGAATCCTGGTCAACTGCAATCTGTTCGCCTTGGATGTTCATACCTTCACCTTGACCAGGCGAGGTTCCAGGAGCGAAGCAAAACAAGAGTGCATTCTCGTCAGTGCCTGCTTGCATAGCAGCGTCGTCTAACCAATGTATGCGAGGCGGTCGTAAGTATGTATACTCAATTTGCGACCAGTCAGCCACGTGAATAGTTGCTTGCACCGTTGCGGTCCGATCAGCAACTGGCTGAAGGATAGGATCAGGTCTTACATTAAGTCTTCCAAGACGGTCACAAGTGAAGACATGTGCAGGGACAAGACTATTCGCCTGCCGATTAACTTGGTCGTAGATATTTGCCCCACCTGATTCACGGACTACGAACTGATAAGTGTCCCCCGTACCAGTGTCTTGGTAATCTGTAAGCTCTAATGCCGTGGAATGCCAATATAGTAGGTAATGTAATAATTTGTCCCACGTAGGATTCGCCATATATGCCCACGTGATGTTAGGATTAGCTGCTGTAAGTCGCTTCGTATCTCGATAAAGGACTTGGGAGAAACCAACTAACCCGTCAAGTCTACCTGCTACGTCTACACAGTCATATACTATATGCGTAATCGTACCTGTACGCCGTGCTGAGATAGTTTCGGGGTTCGTTTCATGCCATCCCCAAAACATGATATTGTCTCTCACCGTAAGGGATGACGGTTCACCTTCAATAAGAAGGACGATAGTTCCGTCAGGCGAATCAGCCAAGCTAACATCTTCCGTTATCTTTACACTTAGCGTCTGTCCCGTTTGTGTTACCCGATGTGACGTAACTTCAAAATTGCTGATCCATCCATCGTCACTTCCTGCGGGGTCTCTAGCGACCACGAACGTACGGGTTGTGTGAGTTTGCCCATTACTATCCGTGACTGTAAGTTCGATCCAGTAGAAGCCTGGATCACAGTCGACAGTGATTTGAGCGTCCGTTAATTGTGACCCTCCAGCTAATGTGACCCCACTGGGTAAGACCCATGCATAGCTACTGATCGTTGTGCTGTCTGCTACTGCAAAGGATCGGCTTGGAGAGTAGTGGGGCAGCTTAACCTGAAGTTTGGATGTCCCACTGTCGATAGTACCAGCTGCGGGCGGACCCGCATTAGCTACCGGCGGCTCTTCGTCGTCTGTAAACGTTCCAACTTCGATGTCCGCATCCTTGAACAAATCCCCAATGTATCCGCCTATATCTTCATCTTGGGTGGAGATGAACGGTATCTTCGACCAGATACGATATTCATTGAGGACTGTGACGTATGCATCGTCAATCAGGTTAATTTCCCCGTCATGAAAGCCCCGAGAGCTACGCCCAATGTACATAATCGACGAGGTAGCTGATTTTCGGATTCTTTGGCGCCCGTAGTCATCTGCCCCAGCACTACTGCCAAGTAACAACGTCATGCCCGGTACAATATCACCGAACGCTCCAGTAGTTACTCCGTCGAATGCAAACTGGGCTCGGGGATAAGTTACAGCGTCGGGCTCGTTAAGCCGTGCGGCAAAAATCGTAACCGGCCGAAGTATGAAGAATCTTAACTCACTCATGTCGGATCTTCCAGGTTCTTGATTAAGATGTTAATGCGCCGTGGAAAGTAATTAGTCCAAACCACATCACGTCCTGGGTCTGGTTGCACTGCTTTGCCATTCTTACGGATCCATGTAAACGTTCCGTCTCGAACATAGACAGTAACATCTGCTGTTAAACTCCCGCTAAGCCCGAACTGAGTGAGAACAGCCTGATAATCTGCAGTGGTAGGAAGAATGTTAAAAACCAACTCTACATATAGTCCTACAGTACGTACAGTACCGTCTCCACCATACGAACGTCGCGTAACTTGGATACCTGTTGAAGTTGGCTGAGGGTCTACATCAACCAAATCGACTAGGTCTTCGTCATGCCCCGTTTTAACTCTATATGTCGACATTATTACCCCGAATATTCAAGTGCAGCAATCATCTCCGCACGGACGATAACACCAATTTCTCTCGGGTCTTGTCCTTCAGCCCCAAAGATTTGAATCGCTCCTTCTGCAATAGTAATGCCGCCACCACCCATTTTAGACAGTAAGCCATGTTGCGACATACTACCCATAGAGTTACCCAATGCACGAGTTGTAGCTGCGTTGAGTACATACTCACCTGCATGTACTAACGCCATTCCTGTTCGGTTAATAGGTCCACCCAATGCATACGTAGTTGTCGAAGCACCTGGATATCTAATGCCTATTGGATTACCTTCCGAATCATAGGTCATAACAGCCTCAGCAGCTTCTTGCATTGACGTTTTCCACTGAAACCAAAACTTATCCCACAATGCAGTTGCTGCATCTAAATTCTTCTGTGTCTTATCAATATAGTCGAAGTTGAAAAGATTAAGGCTAGCCATTTGCTTTTGAAAAGCTTCATCAAGAGCTGTTCGCTCCTTTACTTCCTGAGCGTTGATCGCAACTAAACGGTCGTCATAATTCTTCTTCAAGTCTATAAGCTGCTGATTATGGTCCTCACGCTGTCGTTGCTGGCGAAGAGCACGATCTTCATCCTCTAAAGCTTGCCGCCGACTAAGTTCTTCTATCATAGCCGCAATTCGAAAGTCATCTGCCTCTCGAGCTCTCGCAATACGTTTTTCGAGTGCTTTTCGAGTGTCCTCTTCTTGCTCTTCCAACTTCTCCTTAACTGACTTACGTTGGTCGTCGTACTTCTCATCTAAGTTCTGAAGGCTCTTAGCAAAATTCCGTTGTTCCTCTGCGACAGCTCTGGCATCAAGACGTGATGCAGCCTGAAGAAGACTTTCCCGATGGTCTCGTAATAACTTTTCTCGATCCTTCGCATACGTTTCTTCGATCTCTTTAAGCTTATTTGCTGCATCCTCACGCTTCTCTGTTTGGGCTTCGTAGTAATCTTCCCACCACTGATCTTCTCGAAGCTTTTGATCTTCGCGAATATCTACAATGCTTCGAGCTAGGTCTTCAGCTTGTCGGGTACGAGCACGAGCAAAGTCTTCAGCCTCACGAAGTACATTTAAGTTATACCGTTGGTGAAGTTGAGCACGCTGGTTTTCAAAACTTTGTGTAGCCTTGAGTCGTGCCTCCCCAGCCTTTTCTTCAATCTTCTTAACTCCTGAAGCCCAGTCTTCAATAGCCTTCATCTGATTCGGGTCAAATCTACCTGCTCCCGGATGAGGTGTAAAAGCCATAAGTTGTGAGCTCGGATTAAGCCACTCTCTTAACCCAGCAACAGTCTTCGAACGTGCCGCTCTATCTACGTCCCCTCTAGCACGTACTCGTGCTGCATTTTCCCTCATCACTTCCGCATCCTCAAAGTATTTTGCAGCTCCCGATGCTCTGTTTGCGCCGCCTGGAACCATCATATTTAACCGCTCTAAGAAATTCCCAAAGCCCGTGTCTAAATTAGCAAGCCAGAGGTAAAGACCTTCTTGTAAATTTACGGCCGCTTCGTCCAACGCATTCAAACCATCTGCAGCCCGAAAAAGAGCTGTCACTACAATTGCCTTCAGGTCTTGCGTAAATTCTTCAAGACCATAACCTTTTAATCTTTCATTGTCCATTACCTTTCCATAACCTCGAACACCTCCAAACCCTAAAGCTCCTCCAATACCTACACCAATTCCAACCGGCCCTAAAGCAGAAATTCTTAATGCTGCCATCGCAGTTTTAAGACGTGCTAAGACAAGAAGTGTAGGTCCGCCTATAGCTGCAATACCTGCAAGAGCTGCAACCCACGTTAGGGTCACACTATTTGCCTCACGCGCTTCCGCCACCCATTCAGATGCCGAGCGCAAAAGAGGGTTGATGTAATTCAGGAGAGGTGCGAAGCCTTCTGCGACTAGCTGGACTAAAGAGTCACGCATAACCTTAAAGCTGGCTTGAAATGTCTTAGCCATGTTATCAGCCACTTCCGCAGTAATACCCATGCGGTTAAGTGTCTCATCCAACGCCATCCAGAAGTCTCGATTAGCTTTTACGAACTCTTCTCTGAAAATGCTACGGCTAACATTAAACCGTTCCGCAAGAGACATAAGATCACGGCCGCCGGATACAAGAGCCTCATTGACGGCAAAGGCGGCCATTGCAATACCCTGAGCTGGATTAAGGACTGCGACTCTACGGATGAGGGCCCATTGCGCCTCAAGTTCATCCGTTTGCCCTTCCATCGTAGGAAGAATAAGTCGAGTAGCATGTAACAGCTCACCATAGCTAACACCCATCTCACGTGCTGTATCCCGGATTTTTTCGTTGAGTACTAATGCTTTCTGCTCATCGCGCACTAAACCCGTTAGTACGACACGGGCTTCCTCAAAGAATGATGCTGCTCCAATGCCGATAGTAAACAAAGCAGTAGCAGCCATCGTAAGCCGTCGAATTTCTCGGGTGAGGCCTTCGAATGCTACTTGCTGCTTTTCAATTTCCGGAGTACTACCGCCAATACTACGCTTGATTTGCATGCCATAGTTGGCAGCTATCGAAGCTGCTCCGCGCAGCTTCGAAGTGTCAATTATGATTGTACCTGTCGCGACGCCAAGACCTGCAGCCCCTAGTTTCTCAGCTAATCCCATCTTAACCCTCCGACTTGAACACCTTTACTGAGCTACTACTTTTCGCAATGGACTTAAGCTGTGCTAGGGATTCTCGTTCCAAGTCTTTAGTAGTTTTAGGACGTGGAAGTCTGAAATCAGCATCAAGTAACTGTTCCATTTGGTATAAAGGCTCGTATTTAGCGTTCTTCTCGCCTCCAACGTTGTGCGTCTCTTGTGATGCATTATCAATTACGACTCCAAACGTATTTACTGCTCGGTCGAACTGATACGCTACCCAAGGATCAGTTACTCCTACATACTCACTCGGTCTCGTCCCCTGATTCTTCCCCATCTGATACAGAGTCCATATTTGCGATTTGTTCCTCACGAAATTTCCGCATCACTTGCACTGGTTGTATGGCCAAGTTAAAGATGAAGACTTTGTCAGGAAATTCGATCCATTCAAGAAGAATTTCTCCCTCTTCCGGTTCCCCCTTCCCTATGACCTTAGGTTCAACCATGACTGCAGGTACAATCTCATTGACCAACTCTGCAAAACCCGTAGCAAGATCAGCTTCATTCTCGATGTCCTCTAACGGTGTCTCAGCCCACAAAGCCTTAGCAATTATGGGTGTAAGAAAGTCCGGAAGATTACCTTGCATAAGTAATACATCCAAAGAGATAGGACGTAACTTAACCTCATTCCCACTTGGAAGACGTATTTCTACGCCTTCCACATAGGGTTGACCCCACTCCTTAGCTCCTGTAGTCATGTTCCATTCTCCTTAACTAATTCCGACTGGTGGGATTACAACATCAGCAGCAGTCTCATGCTCGATGAGATTGATGATCCCATAACTTGCATCACTAACGCCTGAAACCGTCAACTCAGGGATAGCGAACTGCCCATATTGCAAAGTGGCAAGTTCGACATCTTGCATAATACGTACCTTGGGTAAGAAGACGTGAAGGTCTCCTCCACCCTCCTCAGCCAGCGCCTTACCACAAATTCCAAAGTAAGGCATATTGTCACCGCCGACGACTCGAAGTTCGTCCTGAGCATTTGGCGTTACCCCCGAAGGAGTGCTTGTATTACCCAACAGAATTTCAAGTGCGGCAATGCTGACACTCCCAAACCGAAGACGACTCTCACCGCCGACAGCACGAGCTGCAGTAGCAGTAATCTGATCATCACCTTCCAATTGTGCACTTACGATACTGAGGATCGCTCCGTAGAGTTGCACACTAGGTACATCGACAGCAGTACCGTAAGACCCTGCACTAACCCAATTCGCAATCTTTACATCTTGGAGACCGAATTGCGGGGCCCCATAAGCATCAAAACCCATAGCTAACTTCCTTTCTTGTGATAAACCCAGTAATCACTGCGTTCGACTTGCGCGTCAATTGTTTCGTCGCGTTCGTCACGTACATCGAAGTTCCAAAGCACCTGAAAAGCCCCTGATATCTGAGACTCATTTAACTGTCCAAATACACTCTCTCGCATAACATCTATTATAAGATAATTCTCCTGGTCATAGAACCAAACCTCAATGACAGTACGCGCACCAGATATACCACTACCGACAAGCGGGGGCATGCTAGTCGTAACACGCTTCTTGATTAAGATAGTAGGCAAAATAAGTCCTACAGCATTAAAAGCTGTAGGCGTAACAGTGCGGTTGATACCATTACGTCCCGTATCTTCATAAGTGTAAATTCCGCCTGTTGCTTCAGATACGGTCAATACCTCTCTTACCACCTCTTCGAAACCCATGTTATTTCCTCTGGAATTCCTTCCAAATGTCGTTCCAAATAAGTGGTGCCATTATATCAATCGTTGGTTCAATGATTGCCCAACGACCAGCTGCAGCCATCGGCGCTTGCGTGTCGGGGTTAAATCCTTCCAAATATACTCCATAAGGCACTTTATGAAACAGAATTAACCATGATCCATGTTGATTACCGCCTACATCAGTATCCAATCCAGCACGGGCTTTTCCAGATCTGTCTTGCCAAGGCGCATTTTCAACCATAAAGTCTCGCACAATCTCGGCCCAAATAAGCATTCGCTCTCTTACTTCTCGTCGAATACGATCTCCGTAATCCGTAGTTAGTTTAAAAAGGACCTCTTCAGGTGCCGCATCCCAAAATACCCCTGTTCTACCTTTAGCCACTCTAAAAGCCATCTTAACTCCTCAGCTGGCACATCGCCTGAAACTGCTGATTTATTGAAGGTATGATCTCAAATACGTCATACATATGTCCATCGTATAAGAAACGGTCACCGAATTCAATATCCGTGTCGTCGTAATCGGATGAACCTTTGTAGCCAAGGATAAGCGCGTCGGTACGACCAGTCCGTGCACCTTCACTACGCCAGGGATTCTCTCTGTCGCTGAAGGTGATGATTCGAACGTTTTGAGCTGGTATAATACTTCCGTCAGCTCGTGTAATTGTGATGGATGTGAGATCCCGATTAACCAATACTCGGAAATCCGTCCATCCGAAGTCTTCAATGTAGTTTTCAATCGTTGGCATCCCAAGGTTCATCCTTATCCCGAGGTGGGATCTCTAGTAGCCCAGCCATCTGTATTTGATTCGCACTGCTCCGAGCTTCATTTTTCCAATGCTGCAAACTGTCTCGGATGTTTGCCCTTACCTGCTGAAGATCTTCACTAGCGAAGCCTGCCGTATACTTATGATACTTATTCGCACTAGCTAAAAGCTGGCGGAATCCGTAATATACTGCCAAACTATAATCACTTGATGCTCGTGCATATAGCCTATCAAGCTCGTCATTGGTAAACACACTCTCGTCGGCAGTGATTCCCAAATCGCCTTGCATGTCAGTTCGTTGCGTTGTTGTTAAAGCCATACGTCAGTCTCCTTCATGAGTTGGACAAGATTATCAGCTGTTTGAGTCCACGTACGATTAAGATGCATCCATTCACTAGCTTTGGTACCAAAATCATATGCTTCTTCCCGATTTTCACTTGCCCACCGCATACGACCTACAATGCTCCCAACGTTTGGGATACACCATTCACCTTGGGTATTAGGGAAGTTTGCGGGTATTGGGGCAAGTTTGTCAAACATTGTGATAAGCCCCCACTCTTCGGTAAAGTCGTTAAGCCCGCTATAGGCCGTCGTAATGAGTGGGATACCCATTGCTGCAATCTCTCGGTGAGGCATACCCCAACCCTCTGAACGGCTTGGGATGACGGCACAGTCAGCTTGACGGTATACCCACTGCATATCCTCCACGTCTTCATTGATAAAAGAAATGCTGGGGTGCACATCACCTTTGCTAATGGTATCAATGAGGGAATTTCCGTTAGTACGGCTCTTGACAATGAGGCGGATGTTACATCCTTCTTCAAGAAGCGCATGAAAAGCTTGCCATACCTCTGTCCAGCCTTTTCTACTTCCTCTGTCTGCAAGGATGAGGAAGGTGTAAGGTCTATGGTAGGGCGTCCAAGGTTTGCGAAGTCTTGTATTGAATTCATACGGGTCTATTCCACCCTTAATCGTATGCGTAGGTATGCCTAACGTCCCAAATGTTTTTGTGCAGTAGTCGCTCGGCGTAATTATTCGTTCGATGTTTGCCGCCTGTATGAGGCCAGGCCAATTACTAGGTAAAACCGTTCCTTCTGTCATCGTAAACACCCAATGATGCCTTGCTGGAAGTGGGAGGAAATCGAACGGCGGTGAAATAGTTAAGGTGATCCCCTCCCAACATCCTAACTTAGATGCTTGATGTACGTACGTACACATAACTGTTGGATGTTCGCCGTGTACCTTCAATGCTCGTGCTAATCGATGTGCAAAGCGGCCATAACCATCCCGCTCATCGAAACTTCGGGCTAAAATATTTACGTGCATGAGCTCCTTACTCCTTCACGCTTACCACCTTACGTAAGATGTCCCCCGCCTTACATAAGATGTCCCCACCTTACGCTTTCTCCCCACCTTACGCTTGAGGTCGGTTACGAGATCGTAGGCACGGAATAGTTACCGCTGGCATCTAAGAAAGCAGCCGCACCGTTCGTGCGATCCATCCCTACGCCTACACCGAATTCAAACTCCACATCCAGCTGCTTGATAGGCACGTCGTCGTTCGGTACCGTCTCTGGTACTAAGAACATTCCGAAGCCTTCCATTGGATGGATACGAATTGCGATAGGATTCCGGCTATCCAAGGACCCATATGACTTCACAGCACCGAGATACTTCGTAGGTATCCGAGCTGACATATGTAGCCGTACCAGGCCAAAGTCCGTCTGATAGTCGCCAAAGTGACCCTTAGTACGTTCACCGCGCTGGAAGAACTGATTTCCCGTAGTCGCACCCGCACGATCAATTGACAGGAGACCCTGAATGTCGATGATCTCTGCAAAGTCCGTGAGTACAGAATAACTAGCGATGTCAGCACGTGCAACAAGAGCGTCCCATGGTCCGTCATGACCATGTTCCTGAAGCGTTTCTGCCAACTCATTGAGGCCATCTGCATAACCCTTAGTGTCGGTATCAATGCCTAGGTAATGATCATGGCTTGTGGTAAACGCTTCACCTTCCCACGCAGGCGGTGCGAAATCTACATTACCGCCTGTGCCTCGGACGAATGGAACGTTGTACCCAGCACTTCCAATAGTCGTTTCTGCGTTGCTAAACCAACGATTCAGAAGCGTCTGTTCGAAGCGCCATATTCCACGCCTCACAATGCGACTAACTGCGGCTCCCAGCTGAGGACTCCGAATGTCTCGGAAGTAGCGTCGCGATCCACCCACTGCATCGCCGTAAGCGTGCAGCTCAATCATGTGGCCGATCGTCTCACCATGTCCTGCCTCTGGCCGATCCGTATCCGTGAGCTCAGGCATCGGAGTTACACTTCCGCCCTGCTCGTATTCTTGGAACAGCTCTTCAGTCAAGAAGAAAAGCCATCCCCAATCTGCAACAATTTGCTGGTTGATGTCCCCCAATGCAAGCGCGATGATATTGACCAACTCTTCATATGTAACGCCATCTCTTAGCGTCCATTCTGCGAGTCGTACTCCATCAATACCTGTCGGCAGCGCCTTATTAAGGACATTCAACGGTCCAAGTACTTCACCCATTAGTTACTCCCTCCTTTAGGAGCTACTAGGATCGTTCATCTCCGGGTTAACGAAGAAGACGCCTGCACGCTCTGCATAGCCAACGATGCGATCATACGTAGCCGCAGCATCAGCAATCTCACCCGCGGTGTCCGACACATAGCCATTCGCTCCAGGTGTCATGGCACTAAACCCAGCTACAGGTCCAAAGACACAAACACTTACAGGAGTTCCAGCTACAATAGACGTTTCACCGTCAAAAGACTGGACTGCAATACCTATACCCTTGGCGGATGCCTGATTTACATTAGCATCTGCCTGTTCCACATCACCGTCACTAGCCACAAAGACTAGATCTCCGACCGTCATACTGCCTCCAGCATCGTACGGACGGATAACGGCTCCATTCTCTGTCAGCGCGCGAATCTTCACGGCTGTAAGAGCAAGCTTTGCCATTAGTTACTTCCTCCTTACATACCCATCTTAGCACGGGCGGCAGCTCGAGTCTCTGGCGTATCCTCAAGTTCAGGTGTCCCACTCGCACGACTATCCATACTCTTGATGATCGCGTCCGGTCCAGCCTGAGCTTTGATGATGAGTTGAACCAGTGGCGTAAGCTTCTCCCACGCAGTCGAAACATCTTCTTCGAGAGTTGCGTCGCTACTCTCTCCGACCATCTCACGTAAGACAGTGACAAGCGCAGTGGAAGGTTCTTCTTCCATCTTCAGCTCGGTCACAGGAGCTTGCGTAAGCTCTGCAATTCGCACAGTGAAAGCTTCATCAACCGCATTTTGCAGCAGTGCTGCCTGCTCTGCTACCTGACTTTCAAGCTGTGCGATTCGTTCAACAGCTCCAGTATCTGCAGGAGGCGTTATCGGCGGTGTCGCCTGGCCATCCGCACCCGGAGTCGTATCTTCTCCGTCCATATCATTCATCTCCTTAGTAATTGTGAAGTCACTGTCTGGAGGTAGCGCCGCGCGCGTAAACGGTGCTAAGTCCAGCTGCTCCAGCCGAAATTCCCTAGCCCTCTGTAGTCCGCCGTCGAGTGCTTCTAGCCTTGCCATCCCGAAGATAGATGTCGCAGCCTTTCCATTCGTAGCCTTAAGGATTCGAAAGTGTTCACGCTGAGCTACTGCCGTACGCGGTATGTAGCCTTTAGCCCAAGCCTTTCCGTCTCCATCCTTCATGGCTCCTAACCAATGAATATCACTTACCGGGTAAGCATTATCCATGTCTGTATCTCGCAGGTGTCCCATAATGCCTTCAATACCCCGCGAATTGACCTGTGTCACAATGCTGTCGACAAGAGATTCGTCGAACAGCAACTTACGAGTGCTCACTGCGCCTTGCTGAGCAATCTCCAAGGTTAGAAAGAATGGATCGTCGTCCCCGTTTAGAAGTGAGTCCATATCTATACCCTCCCTAATTGGTACCTCAGGGACTTTCCCTCTAAACTCAGTGAACGATCGAATTCTAATCTTTTCAGTCATAGTCCCATCCTCCCACCTCTAATATTTCCGACGACTCTCTAACATTGAATGCGAAAAAGAAGTCTCTAGGCACTCTAAAATTGCCTTAGTCGCGGTAAGGTCAACAGATACAACTTTATGGCCCGATGTCTTTAATGCGGGAACCAATTGGCGTCCAAACTGCCCCAAACTTCCGGTCATCAGAACTATCATATCTGTCTCCAACTACACCCAATGTCTGCGGCATCACATACCCATACTGTATCATTGCCGGACGGCACATGTCCATGAATGTAGCTCGTTCCGCGGCTGTCCAGCTTCTCCATAATTTGCTCGGTGTACGATCACCTTCCACTTTCCTGTTAATGTCACGGGCTTGCCAATCACGTAACACGTCAGGATCCAGAGGAACAAGCTGTGTAAGCGTATCCACGTCATTTGTGAGATCCTCCAACCGATAAACGACTACGTTCAGTCCTTGTTTAAGAAGATATTGCGGCATAAACATGTGTCCCTGAATAAGAAGACACAGTCGTTCAAAACGTGACATCTTGTCGAATGGTTTTGTCTGCTCACTAACAGTCCACCAGTCTCTTAACCATCCGTCGTATGCGTAACTAGTAATAGGTTGACGGCTCCATACAGGGCTTTGAGTCTTTAAGGAATGCATTTGTTGGATTCCGTTACGTACCAGGTAGATAACCCTGTCGATTTGTTGAACCTGATTCACTAATGGTAGTTCAAACGGTGCCCAGCTGTTTGAGTCGAATACGTTTCGTGTTTTAAGTTCTTCCCGAATACGATCCCAATACGGCTTTGAGTCTTTGTTGCGCGCATTTGTCCACCCTGTTTGAAGGCTTTCATAGCGTAGTTCATGGAAGCCTACCCAATCCAGCTGCGTGCCAAATACTTGGCTAAGCCACGTTGTTCCGCAATGTCCTGCTCCAGCGCACACCCAAAACTGTTCTTTACGTCTGCTACTTTCTCCCCCACTACCTACTGACCAACTTTCTCCCCCACTTTTTCCCCATCTTTCTCCCCCACTTACGCTTGAGGTCATAATGCCTTCCATTCAGTTTTATGGGCTTCTTGCCACCTATTTAAATGATGAGGATGTCCCCCCACGTACGGGATTAGATCTCCTCGTAATCGTCGCCCAGCCAAATCAAAGTTAAATCGCCGATTCCAAAATTTAGAGACTTCTTTCCCATACCAAACATGATGACGTCTTTGACTTTCAGCCAAGGCTTCTGCGTTCCGGCACCATCCGTAATGAAGGATCGGAGTCTCCAAAGTGACCATATTAGGATTATCGTTATGATGCGCATTAGTTTCATCTGGCCCGTATATCGCAGCACAAGCAGCTCCGTCCTTTCGGTTGACCATGCGATACCCAATGCGAGTGCGCCCAGCACGCGTGTTGTGCGTTAGTGGAAAGCGAATGTTCTCTTCGCTCGTTGACCCAAACAGATGATGAAACGGAAATCGGATAAGGTCGATATCTTGCCGATTAAGCGCTTCTCTTGCTTCAATTGGTTGAGCCACTAATTCATCGAGGTCTAACCACACATGCCAATCACTTGACGGATCTACAAGCTGGCTACAAAGTTTCCACCAATTTTCCTGCCACATCCGATCGCTAAAGTCTATATGCGTCGTCGCTATAGTAACCTCATCCCCAATACCAGCCTGAAAATCGCAAAGAGCTGGGATGGTATCATCCGTACTATTCGTCCCTGCTACCACTATAATCTCGTCACACCAATCAAGCGCACTATTTAAAGCAGCTTCCCACGGATAGTCTAAGACGTTTATGTCGAACGCTCTGAAGAAAGCTGTTGCATGCGTCATGTACATCGTCCTACTTGTGGATTACACGGAACTGGTGTAGGTTTCGGGTCGCTAGGTAGTTCAGATATGCTACCTGACAATATAATTTCCACTACTACCCTACAGTTTTTCGTTGTAAACTCATATTCAGGTAGAAAAGGAAAAGTGTATGTAAAAATGCCACCCGTACATCCATCAAGAAGACCATCTGCGTAACTCTTCGGCGCTGGGGGTGGAGGCCAAGGATCTCCGTTTACGTCAGCACATCCCGATACCATTATTATAACACACAATCCGAGAATCCCCAAAATTCGTCTCATAGATATCAGCATAGGACTTTGAATAACCTTTGTCTACGACGGACTTATTTCTTCTACCGACCGGCTAAAACCGTCATTGTATAACCACTCTCTTGCACTATCTGACAGCAAAGCCCCCTTGAAATACATTAAGTGCCGAAGTCCACCCTCATGGTCAAATATATCAGCGTCACTATATGCACCAATATTAAGCTGATAATCTCCAGTATTTATAACTCCTGTGATGCCCAACCATTCGACTGCATTATTGTCAAGAGCAAGCCCAAGACGGTTATTGGTTGAATCATAGAAAACAACATACATATTCCATTCGTCAGATGCAAGAGCATGACTACTACTTATCTGAGTTGCTCCGCCGCCCACAAAGGCTAAAGCGTTTAGTATATCGTCACCGATCAACAACCCCACCTGCCTTGACGAGCCTGTGCCGGAATAAATCGTAAAGGGTGATTTGTTTCCTGAAATATTCGCCAGCTTAACCCATACAACCCATGTAAAATCTTGGGTTGCCGGTACTGCCAAACCTGGTGTGGTGTCAACGGATCGCAGCCTGTCGTCACCATCAAATTCAGCAAAGTTGCTAAATTGACTGTCGGACGCCCTAGTCGGAGAGCCAGTCTGATCTTGTACAGTTATACCGCCAACAACATCTTCTTTATTTATGCCTTGAGCTTCAGACATAGGCCAGAAGTTTTTAATAGTATCCTGAACCTCTATCTGACCCGCAGACAGAGATGCTAACGCAAAGTTGAAAGGCATCAACAAAGCTAAGTTTTTCATTAAGTTATGTCTGCGCACATTATACCTACTCTGTGATTAAAAGCCAGCATACAATTTCACCGCTGACTGACGCGTCGAACCACAACTCATTGAGGTTATTCACAGCCAGTATAATTCCAGGACCTGCAGCATTCAACGGAAAGCCTTCAGATACGCTTATATCGTTAGCTCCGTCGTTTCCTACCCAAATCTCTCCAGTGTTCGCAGGATCAGCTTGCAAAGCAAAAAGCGTACCTTGTACAGTCGTTCCAACTACAGCAGTTCCAGCCGTTGTTACCGCTATCTGCCCACTTCGTTTGCGTGACATCTTAACCCCCTATGTTTGAATCATCGGAAGATACAGCTTTTCTCCCGTTCTCATGTAATGCATACCCAATGCAGTCAACGTTCCGTCGTCAGCTAGAAGATTAGGCTCAGTCCAATCGACGTACTTGACGCTGAAGTGAGCCGCAGCTTGAATCTTTTTCGCTTGAATAGCTCGTCGCCCAGCATCCATAATCTCTCGTCCAGCAACGGGATCCCAAGCTCCGAACTCACTGACAACAATTGGTGCTTCATGATACCGCAAAAGAGTGTCGACTGCTTGATCAAGTCGCTCAGTCCACTCTGTTGCATTATAAGCATATACATGAATTGCCCAAAAGTCTGGCTTAGGTCCTCCAAGCTTGATGTAAGCTTCGACCCACTCTGCTCCAGAATCACCCCACAAGACTCCAGGTAAGCCAAAACAAGTCTGAGGCCGTTGAGCTCGTAGATGCGACATGTAGTAAGCGAACTCTTTTGGAGATTGATTTCCCTGCTTGACATTATTCGGCTCATTTCCTATCATCCATGAAGCATCATCATACATATGTCCAATCGGTGGATTAGCTCCTAGTCGCCATACCATAGGCACAAATCCATCAGATCCAAGCTGGTCCCACAACCAGTTATACCACCACGTAAGACCCAATAAGTCTATTACGTAGTCGTACCACTCAGCGTTATCTACTGCCTCTTGCCAAGGGATACCTGCACTGAGGCCTTTAATCTCCGGTAGCTTCATTGCGTGCCTGGTCTGGTGATGCATCATCACTTAATTGTCTACTGTCCTCATCATTGTCGCGATTCTCCATTGCGTCAGCAGCTGCCTCTGCACGTTCTTCCGCTTCTTGTTTAGCTGCTGCAGCCTCACGCGTCGGGTCATCCACCAACCGCAGCAACTTAAGTGCCGTCTCGTCAGTGATCAGATTAGTATGTCTTGCAAACTGAATGCGCTTCAGAAGCATGTTCTGATCAGGAATAGTCAACGGCGGCCAATGTACTACCAGCTCATCTATTACGACCCGCCTGTCCGTAAGCTTTAACGCTTTCAAGTAAAGGCGGCATAAATCACGAATCCACAAACTACACGTATGTTGCCTACCCGTTATGTCATGAATCCATTGAGTAAGCTGAGTCTCAGAACTCGCACGAGCAGAAGAGAGTTCATTACCCCACAAGAATTCGGGTATTCCAGTGTGATCCAAGAGGAGAAGGAAGAGAGATTTGAGAGCATTTCGAGTGTCAGCACTGAACCCGACGTTAGGCCCAACGAATTTGAAGTCGCCACCTTTACCGACGAACATAATACTGTTTTGGTCGAGTTCAAATTGCTTCCTCGTAACTATGTTCCCATTGTTGTCCGTATACGTTTCTTCCGTAGTTGGCGAGTTAGCTGCCAATACTGCGGCAGGGTCTTCCAAACCTACAAACGAGGGAATCGGATTTCCAAGTAACTTCGCCCCATCAATCTGCTTGTAAATAATGTCGTCATACTGACTATACAGATTTAACAGCTGTTCATGAACACTTCGTCCATATAGCTCATTACGCCCCATTGCATATGGTACATGTACGACAGGAATCTCGTCGAAGAAGTTTACAAAGATCTCCGTAACCGTTCTATCAGTACTGCGGTTTGTAATAGTCACTATCCGCTTATCAGGATAATAGCTGTCTAAGACTACGAACTTTCTAGTCTTCGTCGTAACGTTAATTTGAATAGTTTCTCGATAGTCGAGTGGGTTGGTAATGACTTCCACAGTATCCGGAGATGGTACGCTAAGAGTACCGTCTGCGTTGATAATGACCCATTGGTCTCCGAGACCCATCGAGTCTTCGTAGACCTGCATAAGTCCGTCGTCGAGGATATGAGTAATGAAGTCAACCAATTTCTTGTCTGTGTATTCATGCGCCTTTACTGTCTTAACGACTACACCGCTACCAAAGATCCATGACGCAAAAATGCTCTCTATGCGAGCAGCAAATAAAGAACCCAATGTGTATCCCTTCGCCTTGCCGTGACGAAGTAAGTCGTAAAAGTTATAGTCCATGCGCGACCAATCAAGAGTATAAGGTCTTGATTGCGTACGCATAACTTCATATTCAAATTGAGGAGTACGGCCTATAATCTGACGTATCCGTTGTTTAACTTTAGTGACGACGCCCACGTGATCTCTCCTGACTGTCGTATAAGGTATTGCCTGGTCTAATATGTACGAACGTCGTCAGAGCTTTCAAACTACGCGCATTCATAGCCAAACACCACGAGACTGCATAATCGTCGAATGCATCCTTAGGCGCATTTAGAGTAGCGCCTTCAATACTGCTCAGCTGATAGAATGTCTTCAGATCCCGAATAATACAGTCTTTCTCCCTAATATATTCGACAGCCGTATTATACATTAAGGCCTTGCTAAGTTTCGTCGTTAACCATCCAGGCTTACCATCTGTCCCATTAAGTAAATGAGCGCCTAACTGCTTAAGTTTTAAGATAACAGTATGCCCGTGATTATTCCGTTCAACGAGGATGCTTGCCTGATTGTAAAGAAGACTAAGTTCATGTACGTAACTTGCATACGGTTCTGGTTGAAGCTTGCCTACCAATATAAGTTGTTCGTCTCCTGTCAATAAGTCTACTACATGCGCTACGCTATCATCAGACGTAGGATTGCCTTCTGCTGGATCAGCCCCGATTACGTATTCATGACCTTGTATCGGTGCCGTATAAAGCCTCACATGCTCCAGCCAGGAGCTCGCGGAAACTAGAGCTTGTGAGGCCTGCCATTCGCTTTCATTGCGTACTCCAGCTACTTCGTACATTCTCGGTTTTAGGTCAACCCCCGGATCCTCACAGGGGGTAAGGGAAGTTGTGTGTACATCACGCAACCAAGATATAGGTATTCGTCGGTCGAGTTCCTTAAGAGATAACGCCTCTTCTGCAGTAGCCGGATATTGTTCGTAGAGATCATCAAGAGATCCAGTACGCGCCAATACATCCTTCCGTTGCGTATCATACCATTCCTGAGTACGTTCAGGGCGTACGTACCAAGGAAGGAAAATACCAGTCCACGGAGAATCCTCAGACTGTGATGCTCTGTAGATCTGCTTAAACTCGGACAGTGGCTGCTCTTTATCCGATCGACTCAATAACACCATCTTGCCACCCGTGTCAATGGTAGGCTTCACGGATCGCATCAACTTATTAAGTTCAGGGACAAGATCAGCTTCATCCACTATAGCTAAAGATGCAGTGTAGCTATCTCCAGCGTTAGTTGGAAAGGCCCTTGCAATCGACCCATTTGATAAGCCGAACATATGATTGTTGTTTGTCGGCGTCTTCCTCGCTTGCATCCACACAGGAAGCCGACGATACATCCCCTTCAAACGTTCGTCAAGTAAATGGACAGCTTCATCATCTCGGCGGCTAAAGAGGAGGACATCGGCTACTGATCGGAATAACATCTGCCATAACGCATAAGAGAGGCACAACCATGTACACCCAAGTTGACGAGCTTTAAGGATGACGGTAAGCTGTGAGCTGTTTATCGTCATCAACGTCTGTGCTTGCTCAGGCCACAACGAAAAAGGAATCCAAGACCCACTAGCTGCCTCATAGATGGTACAATAGTTGTGGCAGAAATAAACAGGACTAGCATTGCATAACATCCACTCCCGTACTTGCTTATCCTTAGCTTCCACCAGTTAACCCCACGTCAAAGTAACTACGACGTCAGTAAGCAATAATACCAAGTTAAATATCAAAGCCCCCACAAGACATATTAACAACAAAATAATAAAATGCCTAGTTCTAGTTCTAGCTCTAGCTCCCATCAGCCACAGGCTTAGGTGGAGCAGGCGTTAGTAACTGCTCCTCAAACGATCGTACCATGACAGCTAGCTCATCAGCGGCAAACGTACCAGCATCCGCAGCTCCTCCTACACCTTCAATCCCCGAAGCGGAGTTACTTATCTTGCCGAAGACGCGCAAGATCATTTGAAGGATGTCTAAGACGGAATAAAGCTCAATGGTAACTTTGCCGTAACGATCAACGGTGAACTTACGTACTACTTGAAGAGCCCCACTTTCCTTAGCCTGTTCAAAGTTAAGTTCTGGCATCCCCTCCTCATTGACATCGAGGAAATTAGCAAAAGAATACCCACTAAGCTCCGTAAGCTTTAAGAGGGCTTCATCAACGGTAAGAGGCGCTTCTGGTATGGGCAAGCTATGTCCCCAACTAACGCTACCGCTTAAACCAACGAACGACGACTAGATGGTACAATGCCAAAGAAGTAAGGACGACGACAAAGATGACGTGCCAAATATTATTTAACCACTCAAGTATCAGGCTCATCGACCTCAACTATCTTTGTACGACCTATTTTAACAAGGGCTTCTTTAAGTTCATTAGGAACAGGAAGACCTGCAAGTATAACATTCTCAAGTATGGACAAGGTCTCATTAATTAAATAAAATCCGGCGACGATAGCTACAAGAGGTACAGTATAGCCTGATTCATAAAGAGCACTCTGAAGGATGGCAGAGACCCCAATAACCAAGAGGGTGATTACTTTCTTAGCAACCCCCCGAAACGAGATGTCCGAGTCTAACTCTTTGTTAATAAAAGCCGCAAGAAGTCCGACACCAAAATCAAACACCATCAGCATGAGAAGAAGCTGTACGGTGTGAGGAGTAACGGCCCAAAGAGTCATAACAGCCGCCCCTGTTACTCCTAACGTATATTGAATCGTTTTCCACACGTCATTCATATAAGTTTATCCTCCTATCTATATTATAACTCAGGACTCAGCAAAAAGCCAGTCTTCACCTTACGGTCTTTTATCTCGCACATAGATCTCACCTTACACCCTAACGTTTAAGTTCGCACACATTCTTTCTTTCATTTTAAGAATATATGCTCAAAAATAGAGAGCTTAATACAAAGAAAATCAAATATATATAACACATAAATAGTCTTGTCCCATATAACCCTATCTTATATATATATATACATACATAAATAAATAAATAAATATATAATAAGACACGCATACCACCAGCTCGTCCCACGCATAGACGGTCAAATTTTGACCTTATAATATATAGTGATTTTAATTGGATGCACGTGTTGTAGGACATGGACTATGCGCAGGCGAGCTTATAAACCAATTTCAAAAGACCGTAAGGTGCCTCTCTAGCATTTTAGGTAATTATGAGTTATAATATATGTAGACGATAAATTAAAAGGATGTAGGAGCTTATATGTTAGCCCAGTCTTTAAACGACGGAAACTTTATCGAATTACGTGCGAGGCATCGAGTTCATGATACGATCCAACAACAACGTTATAAGCAAGTAGCCCGCATTAAAAGCTGGGCAACCTCACACAGTGAAAAAGGTTGGGATGTTTATTACAGCTGTGCAAGTAGGGATGCAGACGGTAACTTCGTAAGTTCTTCTATCCTTTGGTGCGATTATGATCAGCCTCTTCCTCCAGGACTTCGCCTTCCACCTCCTTCTTTCGTCGTAGCTTCGGGTCGCGGACAACACCTTTATTGGTCACTCGTCAATCCAATTCGTGATCCTGAATATCTTCGCACCCTGTTACGTAAAATTGCAACACAGCTTGACGGGGATCTTGCATGCACGGATCCCACCCACTTTCTCCGGATACCCGATACCCTAAATCACAAGTATGATCCCCCACATCCTGTAACGCTTACAATTGAACGTCCTGACTTGGCATATACGCCTGCGGATATTGAGGCGTTTATCGAGCTACCTCAAGACCTCGTCTCTAGACTTTACCTTAAAGCTCCCAAAGGGGACCGTAGTGACTTAGACTGGGAGACAATTAACAATCTCGTCAAATTCGGACTTAGCGACAGCGCCATCTTCGGTATTTATAAATACATGCCTATCGGGGGTAAAGCAAGAGAGAATCCCAGCTATCTCACCACTACCATTCTCAACGTACGTCAGTCGCAAGGTCAATCCCCTTCCCCTGTGGAAACCGCGTTGGCGGGGGATATCATAACGACTAGTGGCATCGCGGAGTTAGTTAAAATCGACGATCTTTATTTTCGTGTGCGTGGTACTGACATTAAACAGGCGTCTACTTTTGTCTTTGACGTAATAGCTGTTCAAGAATCAGGACAAGGCGATTACCTCTTAGCTAATGTAATAGTCAAAGGACGACAAGTTAAGGCTAACATTGCAATACCTATGAGTGCGTTTGGAAGAGCTATCTCACTCAATGACTGTATTAGTCGTATGGACGCTACATGGTTGGGTAGCGATTACTTTACAGGTAAGCTTAAAGCATTCCTTGCAGAAGAATGGGAAGCGATGGGGTCCCCCCGTATCAGCATTACACACCAACTAGGACGCAACGTGACTCCTACATATGATGTATATGTAACAAGTCGAGGTATATATGACACCACGATGGAGGAAGTAACTGACATTGTTTACGTAGAGCCTGGCTATGAACATCCCGAGATAGTGCATGACTTCTCTCTTCGACCACTTGGTGCTAAGACCGCGCAAACTGTTTTGGAACAGGTCTCCGCAGTAAATACTTCAAAAGTCATGGGTCCTATTCTCGGATGGTTCATAGCCAGTCATTTCAAACCGCTCTTTGAAGCAGCACAAATTCGATTTCCGCACTTACTAGTGTATGGAACACGTGGAGCTGGGAAGACTACTATATTAACACAAGTCTTCCAACCTCTTATGGGTTACTTGCGACCACATACATGGCAAGCTAATTCCACACGTTTCGTCACGTTGACCCTCCTAGGCAGTACCACGAGCATCCCAATTAGCCTCACAGAGTTCCGTGAAAGCTCCCAACGCCAGAAACAGTCTTTCTTTTCATTACTTCGAACTGCTTATGACTTTGGAAAGGATGCTCGTGGTCGCCAAGACCTCACAACTGTGCAGTATGATCTCAGCGCTCCTATCGTACTCGACGGAGAGGACAGTATTACAGATCCTGCTTTGCAAGAACGCTTCGTTAGTGTATACCTCGACGTTCGAGATATCACGACTCATCGCGGAACAATCGGTAAAATACGTACAAGTGACTTACGACGTTTAGGAGCTGACATAGTTCGTAAGTCGTTAACAGTAGATAGTGCACAGATTCTCGACATGTTTCTAACAGCTTCGAACGTTGTTAGAGACTCTTACACCCGAGAAATACCGGAACGCATACTCACAAATCAAGCTGTATCAGTCACTGGGCTCATGTTCTTGCAGAGACTATTTCCGAATAGCCCATTTCTGACAGATCCTAACGCTGTGAGAGGGTACTTTGAAGAAGAAATAGATGAAATAGTTAACACGAATACCGGCCGTACCTATCTATCAGCCGACAAATTAGTGGAAGATGTAGTGAATCACATCCTCGGTGTCACTGTTCAAGGTCGTGATGATCAGGGAGTGAACTACCGATACAAGCCGGAGAAGGATGGAAACGTCCTTTGTTTTCATTTATCAACCGCATACGCTTGGTGGAGAAAGCAGCAAGCGTCCATTAGAGAAGATGTACCTACGTCGGCAATGATCAAAAAGCAGCTCAATGAACAAAAAGGAGGTGGTTATATAGTCGACCATCGCACAACGACTTCGCAATATGGGCGTAACAGCGGCATGTATCACATCGATTTGGTACGTGCAGCTCGGTCAGGTTTAGATATCGACCTAGTTGAATAAGGAGTTTATTTGCATGGAACAAATAGTCCTTGGAATAGATCCGGGAAATACAACCGGAGTAGCGATTATAAGGTACAAGGACGGTGAATTCAACCTTCAACGTTCGTGTGTAATTGTCGCACATATTGACATATGGCGATTTCTTAATGAGATTGACATCGACCGCATCGTGATGGAGTCATTCCACCTTTATGAAAATCGAGCACGAGCGCAGGTAAATAGCAGTTTTTACACTGTGGAAGTCATCGGGATTGTCAAACTTCATGCACAACTTCGCGACATTCCGCTGAAACTTCAGACTGCGCAGTACGGAAAGAGTGTCTGGGACGACAAACACCTCAAGAAATTTAACTTGTGGCCGACAGGACCCAGTGCAAAACATGAACGAGACGCGATTCGTCACGTAGCTACTAACCTTAAACTGCACAGACTTCCACAGATTCGGGAGATGTGGAATGATTAAGTTCATAAACGGAGCATTTAATGCACCTACCACTGTCAGTGAAGCCGGACGTGGATACAGCTACCAAAATAAACCTGGTCAAGATACGGTCAATGGACGCTATGAGTATCCACCTTCTCTGGCTTTTGCCAAGCGACATCGTTCCTATCTTGATGAAGCAGGTCGAGAATTCCTCGTGGAAGAGTCAAACTTTCACGCTAATGCTACCTGGGCACTTACAGTCCTTGAAGATGGTAATACGCCACTTCCGAGAGCAAGTCGGGACCTCACGTTACGTGATTATCAAGTACGGGGTGTCCGTCTTCTTGTCAGCCAACGTCGGGTTCTCCTCGCAGACGACCTCGGGCTCGGTAAAACAGCTCAGGCACTCGTGGCGAGTACTATTGTAGGCGGTCCTATTCTCATTCTTGCGAAAAGCGCTTTGATGCGACAGCTTGCCGATGAAGTACATAAGTGGTCAGGTAAAGAGACGCAGATATTAACCGCCGGAAAAGGGCGAGAAGGAGCATTCATCGATGGACAGCAGAATCATGAGTTGGTCACGATTACAAATTGGGAAGCCCTCAACACTTTTAAGTCGAAGACTTTACTACTGCCATGGAAAGTTGTCATCGGGGACGAGGCGCACCTCATCAAGAACCCTAAGGCCAAACGTAGCCGACGAGCTGCTAAACTCATGGGGAGAGCCGATCACGTATATCTACTTACAGGAACACCTCTCGAACGAACCCCAGCAGACCTTTGGCACATCATGTCTGTCTTACGTCCAGGCCTCTATTCTAGCTATTGGCGCTGGTATAATTGTTTTGTGGATTATTTTAGCCTGCCTCATACTCCGCATATAAAGATCATGAAAGGCTCAAAAAATGAAGAAGTACTCCATGACCTACTATACCCTGTGTATCTGAGAAGGCTACGCGGAGATGTACTTCCCGAAGTTAAAGAGCCCCAATTTGTTAGTGTGCGTGTCGATCTCCAAGGCAAGCAACGAAGACTCTATGACTTAATTGCAGAGGAGGGCTACATAGGTGAACTCGATCTGGAAATCACGAATGAGATGGCTCGCATGGTTCATCTTCGTCGTGCTGCTGTGGACGTTAGTCCTCTATGCAAATTCGAAATACCCAGCGCTAAGATTAATGCCGCCTTGGAGCTTATAGAAGGGATGCTTGATGAGAAAATCGTCGTATTTAGTAGCTTTCGTCAGCCCGCAGAACGTCTCCACAGTCATTTACCGAACAGCTATCTTTACTTCAGTGGAACTGCCACTCGGGACGTGGATGTGGGGAACATTCTTGAAAACCATGACATACTTATCAGCACGTTTGACAGTCTCAGCACCGGGGCTAATTTACAGCAAGCGCGCATCCTCATTTTCTTGGACTTACCGTGGTCCTCTAGCGTGTATCGTCAAACGGTGGGCCGTGTGGTACGTCTGGGTCAGGAGCGGCAGACAGTCATTTACGCTTTCACAGGTCGAAACACCGTTGACGAACATGTAGCCACACTCATAGAAAAGAAGACGGAGATGTTTAATGAGATCATGATCAGCAGCCTAATAATGGCAGAAAGGGAACACTAGAATGAGGTGGCAACATCCTAAGCATGATGAAGAACGCACAGTAAAAATGTTTTTGTGGTTGCCGTTGCGAATTAAGGGTGAGACTCGTTGGCTCGAACATACGTTTGTAAAGCAACGTTTTTATGCGGATATTGAATATTCTACTTGGCTCGACGTTGAGTTCATTGAGAATGTACATTAGTGGTCCTCGCGGCTAAGATGGGAACAAAGTAAGAAACTAAAGACCGTAAAGTGCCTACCTAGCTTTCTCTGTCGTCCTTGTAGTATAATATAAGTAAGGAGCAAAACAGTGACACATTTTCACGTTTCGGACATGAAGGCATTCTCAGATTGTAGACTTAGGTGGACTTTTTCAAGTCACATGAAGATGGGATTGTCTCCTTCAACACCTGCACGAGCGTTAGCTATTGGAACGTTTATGCACAAAGCTCTTGAGCGTTACTACGACCAGCCGTGGAAAACCTCAGAACAATGCGTTAATGAGGCACAGACAGCTCTTGGAGACGACGGACCTGAAGACTCCTACCAGATCATGGAGAATTATCTTCTCTGGGCGGAGGAACATGATGATTACGAGGTTCTGGTCGTCGAGCAAGACTTTGCTATTCCACTCTTCGACGGTCATCAGTTTGCTGGCCGATGGGATTTGGTAGTTCTTCAGGATGACAAGATCTGGATCAACGACTTTAAGATCACTGGCATGCCGTTCGAGTCATATGGCGAGTATATTACTGATCACGATGAACAAGCGCGAGCTTACTCGTGGGCCGCAAAGCAAATCTACGGAGATGACTTTGGGGGAATCATGTTCACAATGGTCAGGAACAAAGCTCCAGAAATGCCACTCGTACTGCTTAACGGTGAGCTTAGTCGTAATAAAAGCCAGAAGACATCTTGGGAATTCTATAAAAAGGCGATTTATGAATGCGGATTAAAGGAGTATGACTATGATGACATGAAATGGCACTTCGGTAAAAAGCCGTTTGTTAATCGCATAGCAATAACGTTGGGAGATAGACCTCTTAACGCTTTTGCTGAACGTGCTAAAGCTACTGCGAAGTTGATGCTCGATCCAGACGTATTAATCTATCCAAACGCAGGACCTATTAGCTGTCGCATGTGTGCATATTCTTTTCCTTGCAGTGTATACCACTCCGTAGGTGAAAAGACGGCTCAGAAGATCCTCTTCGACCAGTATGTAACCAGTAACTACGTCAAAGAAGCTCGTAACGTCGACAAGCCAGGTGAAATTAGCCCCGATACGGAGTAAGGAGCAATATGGCAAAACGTAAGTACCAGACGAAAAGCCGGGATGACATTAAGCAACGAGTTAGCGCTTTTATCTACGGCTTTCCAGGAGCAGGTAAGACTTTCCTTGCAAGGAGTTTAGTCGAACACAAGGCCCTTTGCCCAGCTCTAATCGTCGTATGTGACGCGGGAGATATGACTATTAAAGATCTTGTCGACGATGAGAACTTCGTAGTCGCTCCAGGAACATTCGATAACCTTACGGCTATCTTCGCAGAGTTAAGTGGGAGAAATCCGGACGAGTTCAAATCAATCTTCATAGACAATCTGACTGAATTACACCGCACAGCGTTGCTTGATCGTGCACGTATCTCAAGCGCGAACAAACCCCGCTCTGAATATGAGTTCACTCTGAATGACTATGGAGTCGCACGGAATCAGATCTTAGCCGTAGTTAGTGCCTTTGCTACTCAACTACCTGACATCAACGTCTTCGCGACGGCTCTTGCGGTGAATCAGTTAGATGAGTTCACGGGGAAGACTAGTATTATACCCGACCTTAGTGGTAAGTTGGGCGTAGAGATACCTGGTTACTTCGATCTTGTGGCGTACTTGAATGTCGAGAACCCTCGTCCTATAGACATCAAGAAAGCAGAGAAGGCTGGGAAAGAGATCCCCGCAGCTTATCGTCTTCTCACTGTTAATCAGTCGTCGAACATTCCTGTAGCTCGTAACCGAGGCGGGAAGTTTGCTGAGAACCTAGAGAATCCAATTCTTTGGGACATTTACGATCGGATGACGGAATGACACGCGGAACACTCACCATCATCCACCATTCAATACGTATGCTCGAAAGGAGCACAACATGCGGTTCGATTTCAGTGACGTTCAGAATACCTTCGAAGCAATCCCAGCAGGGACTTACGAAGCTAGTGTTTTCAGCTGTAAGCAGAAGACCTCTAGCACCGGTAACCCGATGCTCGAGTGGTGCTTCACCGTGGACTCAGAGGGTGATTACGAGGGCCGCCGTGTTTTCACTAATACGCCGTTACTTCCTCAGACTATGTGGCGCCTCAAGAACATGCTCGGTGGCTTCGAGCTTGACCTGGATGGTGAGGTGGAATTCGATTCAGAAGACCTCATCGGCGAAGTTTGTCTCATCGCTGTCACACAACGCACGGGTCCGGATGGAACGACTCGCAACGACGTGACTCGTACCATCCCGTTGGTTGAGGAGTAGAAACTAATGACCATTAGCGCTGTAGTACTTCATAGTGGGGGGCTCGATAGCAGTACTCTCCTCTACGACATTCGTCGGTATCATGATAAGGTACATCCGCTTACCATAAACTACGGACAGCGTCATGAAAAGGAAACAGTTAACGCGTACAAGATTGCAATAGCTGCAGGGATGGGTCATGAATGGAAACTGGTTGATCTCTCATCTCTCACTGCTTTTCTTCATGGTAGTGCGTTGACTAGCCCTGATATTCCAGTTTCCCATGGATTGTACGACGATGCGAGTATGAAGTCAACAGTCGTCCCTAATCGGAACATGATCTTCCTTAGCATTGCTGTAGGCTTCGCACAGTCAATCGGTGCGAAGTACGTATACACTGCAGTGCATTCTGGTGATCATTTGATTTACGCCGACTGTCGTCCTGAGTTCATATATGCTGTAAGTAATGCGGCAGTGTTAGGGACTGATAACAAAGTAGCTATCGCGGCTCCTTATGTGTACAAGGATAAGACGTACATCGCACGGTTAGCGCGTAAGCTAGCTGTCCCTATCGAAGACACGTGGTCATGCTACGAAGGGAAGAGCTTACATTGCGGACGTTGCGGTACATGCGTAGAACGTATCGAAGCAATCTACAATGCAGGTTTTGTAGACCCAACTGAGTATGAACTAGGAGGCTACGAGTACGCCATCGACCTTCTCACCGTTGCAGGCAAGATCAACGAAAGCGAGTAATCTAATGGGACCAGTAGTAGCAATCTTGTTCATAGGCGTAATTGTCTTCTTTATGGGATTCGTTACTGGCTGGTCCCTTCGTAGTGACTTATACGACGTTAATAAACGAAAGGATTGGGACCCAGATGATTGAATTGATAAGTCTTTTAGAAACTGCGAACCTCGTATTGCTGACATTCAATAGTCTGGCATTAGTAATACTTCTATCTAGGAAGGGGACAAGATGACTAAACAAATACCAACATACGATACCTTCCACACGTCACAGCTTCAGAACGCTCAGAGAGGTTTAACAAGACGTCATGGAACTAAGATCCGAAAGGTTCTTAAAGACGTCCAAACAGTCTTGCTTCAGAAGGGGAAGGACTATAACAACCTCTCTACAATGATTGAGCATATGCCCTTCGGAGATAAGAGTTGGGCCACCATGCTTTGGATTAAAGCTCATCGTGTTGCAAGCGTTATGGAAGCTGGGGACACGCATCATGAAGCACTCGATGACAGTATTTTAGACCTTGCAGCTTACGCCGTCGCATATCTTGCCTGGAGGCAAATTAAACACGATGAGGCCGAAACTTTGCGTCATAGCACCAACGAGGTTCAACACTCTTCCGATGCTGAGGAATCGACTATACCAACTGGTACTGGCCCCACAAGTACTTCGAAATCCGGAAGACCATCTGTTTCCTCTCAGCTACGTGATCCTGGATAACGGACTTTGGGAGCTGGGTGAATCAGTTCGATGGGCAAACGTCATGGAAGCCGCTAATCACTGCTGGCCTGACGAGATTGTACTGCCAGATACGTACAAAAACAGTGACGCCACAATCAAAACTGCGGAACAACTCGGCAACGTCAAGAAACCTCATTTCAACGACGCTCCCGTAAACTTCGCTGCGGTCGTCCAAGGAAGCACTCCGGAAGAAGTTTTGCACTGTTACTGCGTCCTAGCTCAAATGCCTTGGGTTGACGTACTTCATCTTCCTAAAGTCATCGAGAGTATTTGGCCGTTTGGAGGCAGAGCTGGTCTATTAGCATATTTAGATGATGAGAAACTCCTCGCCGAGAAACCTCATCACCTCTTAGGTATTTGGGCGACTGTCGAAGAGATACGCCTTGCACGTCCTTGGATCCGTAGCGTCGACACCGCATTGCCAATTCACAGCGCTTTACAAGGGCAACCTATCAGTACAGGACAACATATAGCTAAGACCAAACGTCCTAAAGACTACTTTGACACCAAGCCATGGGAAATCCAGCCTGGTATTATCGAGTTGATAACCGCTAACATAGGAGCGATCGATGAAATATGCAGTCGTTTATGAAAAGCTTACGGAACGTACTGACGCACTTCAGAAGTACTTCATTGATCCTATCTTCCGCGAACATAATCTACCACCTCCATCTGTATTCTCCGCAAGGGGGATCAACAAGATAGGCACGAACATTGATGTCGCTATAGTCTTCGGACAAAAAGCATGGGAGGTAGCTACAGACCTATATGTCAAAAACTTCTACAATGAGCGTGGTACAAGTCACTGGGGAGAAAACTTCGCAGGAAAGACACAGCGTCGTTATGTACTTACATACTCCCCAGAATACGTGGGTCGAACTCCGAACGTATATCGTGACTTCGAAGACGACCTCATCATTCCCGTCAAGTATCCCATATCTGAAGAACCGGACGTCGAAGGTCGAAACCTGGTCGTGGGTGGAGATCTTGTCCGTCTTCGACAAGTACTTGAGACTGTACAGCAGAAAGACGTGTGCAGCATCGATGTTGAGACAACCGGATTCAATGCTCGACGTAATCACCTCTTATGTATCTCTATAGGCATCACTGAGACCTATAGCGTCGTACTGACCCCAGAGGCATGGGAAACTCATCTTCACATGGTTCAGAAGATTCTCAAGGCTGGTAAGTGGGTTCTTCACAACGCGAAATTCGACACGCATTTCCTCTGGAAACTTGAATCTACGTTCGCATATCGAGACGACACCCTTCTCATGCATTACCTTCTCGACGAACGGTTAGGTGTGCACGGGCTTAAGTATCTAGCCAGCACCAAACTTGCTCTTCCTGACTATGAGAAGGAACTTAAAACCTACCTCAAACGTAAGGGGGATTCTTACGACACCATTCCCAAGGAAGTCCTCTACAGGTACGCGGGACAAGACGCGCAATACACGCTACGTCTTTACAACCAGCTGGCCAAGGAAATGGAAGACGACCGACATTCGACTCACATCCTCAAAGCTTACGAATTCCTTCTTGAAGCTCAACGCACTCTAGCTGAGATTGAATCTCACGGCTTCCTCATCGACAAAGACGCCGTTCAAGAACTGGAGAACTACTTGGAGAATAACCTCAATGACCTCATCGAACAGCTTCAGGACATCGTCCCAGGCATCAACCCACGCAGCTATAAACAAGTCGCAGAGTATCTATACGACACAATGCATTATAGAGAAGTCAAGCTATTTCGTAACCATAAGCCCCGAAGCACAGCTCGTGAAGCGCTGGAGAAGTTACAGGCTATCTATCCAGACGACCCGTTTATACCCCCTCTTCTTACGTATCGCGACGGACAGAAAATACTTTCTACGTACGTACGGCCAATACGCGCTGCAATCGATCCGGACGGGCGGTTACGAACAGATTTCAAGCTACATGGCACAGTTACTGGAAGGTTGTCCAGTAGTAAACCAAATTTGCAAAACGTACCACGCCCTACAAAGAACGAATCAGCTAAAATGATCCGTAATCTCTTCATGGCTGGTCCTGGCAACGTCTTTGTCGGAGCTGATTACAGTCAAGCTGAACTACGCATAGCAGCTATGTTCAGTCGAGAAGAGAGCATGCGTGACATTTGGGCAAGCGGACGAGACCTCCATACTGAGACTACTATTGATCTCTTTGGTGAAGACTGGAAGCCTGAAGATCGTATGGTAGCCAAGATGCTTAACTTCGGCGTCGTCTACGGACGTACTGCTAACAGCATCTCAGCAGAACGGGACATTAGCGTAGGCGAAGCTAATCACCTCATGAACAAGTTCTTCAGCAGTAAGCCTCGACTTAAGGATTGGCTTAATACAACTCGTCGTACCGCTGTCGAACAGGGATTTCAAGTCACTCCTGTAGGCCGTGTCAGACGTTATGGCCTCATCACACCCGACAACGAATGGAGGATTCAGAATCAAAGTGCTAACTTCCCTATTTCTTCTGTCGCTAGTGATTGCTGTCTTCAGGCTGCTATGGATATGCACAGCTGGTGTAAAGCGCATGATAGGGGTAAAGTTCTCCTCTTAGTCCATGACAGTATCTATGTTGAATGCAAAGAGGAAGACTCAGAACGTGTGGGAGATCAACTTGTTCACTTCATGAGAAGCGCACCACTTAAGCTTCTTAACGATGACTGGATTCCTATGGAGGCCACTTGGTTCGCAGCTAAGAGATGGGGAGAATTATGACATTACAAGAGGCAGTTGACTATGTAGAAGCTCACGTATTAACGGCTAAGCAGGCTTCGGAAGAAACTGGAATTAGTCAAGCGTATGTACACCAACTGGCGCGTAAGAATGCGCCTGAGAGCGAGGTCATCATCCTCGGCAAACGCTTCATCTCACGTGCGTGGCTTACACATTACATTCAAAACCGTACCGCAAGGGAGGCTAAAGCAGTCGAGAGTAAAGTTAGCATGTCCAAACCTAAGCAACCTTTAACCGTCGAACCATCTAAACGATCAGTCGGCTTCGCAAAGCCCAGGAGCTCTAAATGACATGAAACAATGCCTAAAGTGTAAGCAGGACAAAAGACCAGACGAATTCTATAAGGATAACTCACGGCCTGAAGGGTATGCCATGTGGTGTAAGAAGTGCAGACGAGTGTATAATCAGGAGGTTAAGAATCGTCGCACAGCATTCGGACGTAATCCTGGAATTAAGAATGCAGAGCTTAAAACTCATTACGGGATTACGCTAATTGAATATACTTCAATGCATGAGGAGCAAGAAGGTAAGTGCGCCATTTGCGGAAGTAAAGCGAAGTTGGTAGTAGATCATAATCACGTTACTGGCGTGGTAAGAGGCCTCCTTTGTTCGGCTTGTAATTGGACTATTGGACACGGTAATGAGAGTCCCGAACGATTTCGAAGCATGGCAGATTATCTAGAAGAAAGAGGAAGTAAACATGATTAGTATTACCAAGACGTATGAAATTGACGCAGCCCATACCCTACTTAACCACTATGGGAAGTGTAAGCACATGCACGGACATCGATACAAGTTCATCCTCACCCTCACCGGTAACATGACAGGACAGGAAGAGCAAGGCGTCACTCTTGACGGTATGCTCGTCGACTTCAGTTATCTCAAACAAGCCTTCGAGGCTACCATCCAGAGATGGGACCACGCATACTTAAGTCCTCTCTCCCAACAACAGCTCAACGCACATATGGCAATCGCTCCTATCGCTGTTCTTGAAGTCCTCGGCCTCGACGATACTAGTCGCGTCGTCGCGTTCGGTTGTAACCCTACCGCGGAGAACCTAGCTATTACGGCGAATAGCCTCATCATGCAGTGGCTTAAGGATCACTGCCCTGTCGTCGAAGATCTCTTTAGCTTAGCCATCCAAGTCTTCGAGACTCCTACCTCGAGTGCTATATACGAAGCTTATTTTTGGGGTGTAGATCATGAATGACAAGTTACGAGTCCTAGAGCTTTATCCAGCTGTCCAAGGTGAGGGTTCTTTAATCGGACAGCCTAGCACATTCCTTCGCTTTAGTGGGTGTACTGTAGGTTGCATATGGTGTGACACTAAATACAGCTGGAAGTTCAGCGGAGGACAAGACTATGAGCCTGAAGAAATCCTCAATAACATCTATGCATTGGGGCTTCCTAGTTTGGTCGTTACAGGCGGTGAGCCCTTCGAGCAGCCTGAAAAGCCTCTGGATAAGTTCATCGGCGGCCTCAATTCCTTCTACATCTCCCAACTTACCTTCGAGACTAGTGGAGTATTCCAACCTCCCTCTGCACTCAAAAGCATTGAGATCCCAACCTTACTTAGTATCGCCCCCAAACTTGCAAGTGCCGACTCGAATTACGACTTTCCTAGCCTTGTCCCGTTCTTCGTAGCGGCCGAATTTAATCCGAAAGTCACTCTTCAGTTTAAGTTCATCGTCGATCCCAACAGCTTGAAGTTCAATGACGACATGGTTTTTATCGACCAACTTATTCAGAAAAACCTCTTCGGTCTTCAGGGGTATCCTGTCATCTTCACTCCTGTCACGCATTTCAACCGTGACCCAGAGATAGTCAGGAACCAGATAGCTCAAGACCTCGAACTTCTTCATGATTGGTTTCAAGTACATACTTGGGCATCTTGGAGAGCTCAGTTCCGAATCCTACCCCAACTACACGCCATGATCTATGGCAGCAAGAAAGGGATATGATGACCATTCAAATTGCACCCCAACGAGCTAGTGACGCCGCTTGGAAGCTAGCGCAAACGCATTTTGAGTCACTTCTTCAGGTCTTAGATTACGACTGGCAGGATAACCCGCATCTCGAAGAAACTCCGCGACGATACCTTGGAATGCTTCATGAGCTCTTTCATGACGAGCCGTGGGAATTTACTGTCTTCCCTAACCAAGCAGCTGAGCCAGGTCAGAAAGGGGATACTGGCATTGTCGTTGTCCGTGACATCTCCTTTACAAGCTTATGTGCTCATCACTTCGCACCCTTTTTCGGCAAAGCTCACGTAGCTTACATTCCCAACCATTCTTTGCCCGGTCTAAGCAAGATTGCCCGTACTGTCACTTCACACGCGAAGGGACCACAAATTCAAGAGGATATCACAAGGAACATCGCGGACTTCCTTGTCGAAGCACTTAACCCACTCGGCGTCTTAGTCGTACTCGATGCTGAACATACCTGTATCACCCACAGAGGAGTAAAAGCACATGGATCTAGTACAGTTACGAGCGCGGTCAGAGGAGTATTCTTTGACGATGCTCGCGCAAGAACAGAGGCGTACAGTCTCCTTGAATTCGGAAGGTAAGGACATGAAAATTCATCACATCATTCCAGCGGCTGGTAATGCGAGTCGTTGGCAAAGTAAGGTCATGAAGGAGCTTCTTCCTATTCCTGGAGGTAAGACTGCCTTACATCAGAATCTACTAAGCGGCTGGAAAGGAGGAGCTCAAACAACCACTATCATCACTAACCCGCATAAAATCAATAGTCAAGTTCACAACGTCCTAGTCCACCCTGTCTACCTCGAACTTGATATCTACTACACCATCCAACAGCGTGAAGGTCTTTGGGGAGCCATAGCTAGTGACTTATCCTTCGATGCTGACTACTATTTCTTCAGTATGCCTGACACCGTCTTTGATGACGATATCTTCACCCGTATGGACTTGACATGCGACTTAACATTCGGCATCTTCGACACCTACGAATCCGATCGTTACGGTATCATCGACCTTGACAGTACAACACCTATCCGAGACAAAGCTACTGTCGGAACTGACGGAGCTGATGCGTGGGGAGTATTCGGCTTTAGTCGGGAAGTTAGGGACTTCTGGCGTCAGTGGGAGCCGTACAGCGACTATACTGAAGCACTCAACCACGCGACTTTAACCTACGGCTATGAAACAGTCCGCATGGACGTCTACCACGACTTCGCAGACTATCAAGAATACTTCCAATTCGTAAGGAGCCACGGAGCATGATCACCTTCTTCACCCACATAAGACCGTTCGACGAGATCTTCACCCCTCTCCAACGTACTGCCATAGCTAGTTGGAAGCATGCTTACGGAGACTGCAAAGTCGTCCTGTTTTACTCCGACGACAGTCTCGACCTAGATGCTCACAAACTGGACTGTGATTACGCCGTTTGTAAGCAGACCGAACAAGGTCTCAGCGATTTCGGCTACATGTTCAAATATGTCGAAGAGCACTACGATACCCCATGGTACTGTGAGGTAAGCAGTGATATCGTCCTCAGTTCCTTCCAAACGCTCATGCGTTCTCTCATGGGCTACGACAAACCACTAGTCATAGGTCCCCGCTTAGACTTCGACCCTACGACTGGAGAGAAGAAACTACATCCCCCTAGTGCTGTCGACTGGTTCCTCTATCGTAAGGGTACAATTCCCTACGACGACATTCCGCCGTTTAACATAGGTCGAAGCGCGTACGACAACTGGATGGTCTGGGCCGCCTTAGAAATGTGGGATATGCGAGTCATAAATGCCGGTTTCCACATCCTAGCACTGCATTACAATCACCCCCACCCCGAGCATGGTGATAAGCAAACTATGCTTAAGTCCTTTGAACGTCGTAAGAACCTCGAACTTACTCGAGTATACGACAATATGTATTGGGCAGGTATTGATCACGCACAGGAGGAGTTAATATGATCCCGCACAAGTTTGGAGTCTACTGGGCTCCGAGTCACGGACAGAACGAGGTACTGGATTTCATTCGCGACATCCAGCCGCCAACAGTCCTCGTCCTTACTGAAGACGTCCAACCTATCTCAGACGTCTTCGAAGCTGCACCTAATGCTCTCATCATCCCACGAGTATGGGCTATTGACGACTTTCACGGCCAAGCTGTTCGTGAAATTCTCGAGAACCCCAACCAAGCCGCACGAAGTCACTTCGAGCGTGCGTACCGTATGTGGCGTATGTGGCAGCAGCAAGCATTCGAACGAAGTCTTCCATGGCCAGATCTAAACCAAGTCCTCTTCCCATGCGCCAACGAGATTAACAACGGTGTTGACTATCCTACGGCTAATCACTACTTCAAAGCTTACTGCCATGTCGCTGAGACCTACGACGCTCGAGCGGTAGTTGGTAGGCTAGGAGTAGGACATCCCTTCACCCTCTACACCGATGGTACGGTAGACTGGTCAGATACTACCGAGGGCCTCGAGCACGTCATCAACGCCGGTGATCATGTATGGAGTGATCATGTATATTGGCAACAAGAAGGACCCTTCCACGAAGAAGACTATCCCTTCTTAGCCGGACGTTGGGAGTCTAATCCTATGCAAGTCCCTATGATCAATGAAGAGTCGGGCGTAGACGCAGGAATCTATGACCGCTTCCCTAAGCAGGGTTGGAAGGGACAAGACGTCAATCTAACCCCAGAAGAGTACGTAGATCAGGTTAAAGGCGTACACCGACGCGTCGAAGCTGACGATCGTATGCTCAGCATGAAGCTCTTCTCAGCGGACTTCCAAAACAAGGAAGACTGGGCTACCTTCGACATTCGTGAACTCTTCGACCGCTTCCGAGCCTGGCTATACGACCGTACTGAGTCTCCTCCTATCGTACCTCCAGTCGTAGTCGTACCTCCACCAACAGTCGACAGCATGCAACCTATCGACCCCTACCTTACCCTCGCTATCTTCAACATCGAATCAGGCAAGCGTGCTCACTCTCCAGACGGCAGACCTATAGTCCGCTTTGAGGCACTACAGTTCCGGAAGGAACTCGACGACCATGAGCTCTTCGACGAATACTTTCAGATCGCAGCCACGCGGGCTTGGGAGAAACCGCAGTACTACAGAGACGGAGATAGGTGGGTGTCAATACATACTGGCGAACAGCAGTCCGAGTACGAGGCTCTCAAACGCGCTGTTATGCTTGACAGTGAGAAAGCCTACCGATCCACGTCTATGGGTGTTGCACAGATCATGGGCTTCAATCATAAGCGTCTCGGCTATGACTCAGCTGCGGAGATGTACTATGACTTCGAGCGTTCTGAAGTCATGCAGGTCATCGGCTTCTTGAACTTCCTCCTGACTGACCCGGACCTCTACCAGGCTATGCTGGATTACGACTTCGAGACTATAGCCCTGAAGTATAACGGCTCTTCGAAGTATGCACCTCTTCTGGAAGCGGAATACTACCGCATCGTCGACCTAGACGACGGAGCTAGACCGCATCAGATCCTGCTGCCGGCAGTCGAAGCGTAGTTCTAGGGGGGGTTCGGCAACAAACTGGACCCCCACCCCTGTGAATCACCAGTGCCCATTATGAAATAGTCAGGGACTAATATTTACATTTTAGTCCCCCCCTTAAGGGGGGG
>SDBU01000739.1_pt1 | contig 46636 bp, 80 predicted proteins | sample 2277071 | NCBI WGS metagenome assembly SDBU01 (sample SAMN10397929, study PRJNA504765) | marine sediment metagenome | isolation source: marine sediment core GS08_GC12, 126 cmbsf | place: Arctic Ocean: Gakkel Ridge, Loki's castle | collected 2008
GATGGTGATATTATCATCAGTAGTAGTAGAAGCGCACGTCAGGATTATATCATCTTTCGCCGACAGAAGAATACCGCCAGTTGCGGTTGTTAAATCAATGGCGGCAGCACCAGTACCAGCCGAGTTGATAATCACACTGTAGTCACCGGAACCAGCCTGATTGATAATCAAATCCTCGTTACCAGTATCGCTGGTAACCTGGATTGTAAAATCGCCAGCGGTGGAACCAGTTAAAGTACTTATGCCCTGTACTGTTACAAATGTACCAAAGTCCCATGTTACGGCACCTGAGCCATTTGCGCCAAGCGTTATCGTATTAGTTCCAGTAGTACAATCAATGGTTAAGTCCTCAACGCCGGTATCGAACAGGAACACGTCATTAGTTCCATTAGAGATTGCATCACCATTCTCCAATGTAAGTACTCCGGTCTTTGATATTGACCACTTAGCACTTGTACCTGTAATATCAGCACCAGTACCAGACGTGGTAATCTCAATGGTAGGGTCTGTACCTGCGTTACTAATCGAGAAGGCCGGATAAGCACCTGTTTCAGCATGTACTATCGCCAACACTTCTGCATTTAAGGCGTCAGTGCCAGTAAGTGCAACAGTACCAGTATCAACAGTTATGCCTGAACCTTGATTGTATGTCTCATCCATTGTTCCTGAAGTAGACGTTGCTAACGTCACCAAAGAAGAGGCATTACGATACTTCAAGTTATCAGTCCCAGTATCGTAGAAAAGAATCCCTTCGTCAGTCAGTGCCGCGCCAGCAGAAGTTGAGAGACCGGAAAGAAGCAGAGAATCAACTCCACTTGTACCATCTAAAGCGTCTTCTACCGCCTGTGCCCACTGAAGGATGTAGTCTCTTGACCTGCCCGTCCATCGATACGAATTTTTATAAGTCCTCCGATTATCCATACTTGGACTAATCGCCGCAATACACGGTTGGACCATAAAGACAATAAAGAGTAACATAATTAAAAACTTTTTCATTGTTTCTTTCCTTTCACATAATTCATTGCAACTCCCAAGAGGTCTATCAGTCTAAAATGACTGCACTTTAGTTTTGGATTAATCCAGATGTCATAACCAGCTTTAGCGAGTTTTTTGCAAAAGTAAACATCTTCAGTAGATGACTTTGCACCACGCCTGAACTCGTTCTTCCAATAGGGCCATTCAAGATTATCAAATACTTCCATTTTAACTAACATCATTCCACAGCCGGAATACTTGGCCTTGAACATGTTATCAGGAAGTTCGTTGATAGGTAATGGCTTAAATGGGTCTTCACGAGACAGACACCAAGCTATTTTGCAACCCTGACTCAAAGGGTATACACCAGCGACAACATCTTTGTCATTAGCAAGAAGTTTCTTCAGCGTAGTATATCTCGGCATAACGTCATGGTCTATAAACAAAATATGCGTCGGGCGAGGAATAAGATTCTGCGCGAACAGTACAATTTTGTCGCGACCTACTGTTACATCGTCCGTGGCAGCATAAAATGTAGTAACATCGGGTGCTCTATCCCATGATTCAAGTAAAGTTGTAATCCTTGAATCACATTGATAACTTGGCGCTAATGGTATACCAACAACTGTGTGCATAAATGTCCTCAATAAGTTGCTGTGTTACATTAAGTAATACATTACGAAATATTAGAATTAGCCACTTGAGTGTCATAACTGGACTGAGGTCCATGGTCAAGCCAGGCATCTACCGTACCAGCGGAAATGTTATCACTGAATACAGCGCCTATCGTGAGATACCGTTCCTCATCACAGTTATACCTCAATGGTTGCCGTAAAATCCACGAACCTACTGTAAGAGCAGTCATGGCTATTGGCCCAGAGGACGCAATTTCCACACTACTACTATCCTGACCTGCCGATGTGCCATCTGCGAACAACTTAAAGGTAGTTGTGTCGGTATCGGTGGTTCCAGATGAATAAGCAGTCGTGCCTACTCTGATATTCAACCAAAGAGGTTCGCCAGCGCCCATTTCAAGGTCGGCAGTAACCCAATCAAGTTCTTTCCAAGTTGATATGGGAAGATAAAGCGTTGTGCCTGAACCTGTAAGTTCGGCATCATCCATAAATTCAAACATAGCATCAAAAATCGCCATAAGTATTCTCCTTAAGCAATAACTGGCTCGACGTTCGTGATAGCGTCTAAACGACGTATCGGCATGTCGAGGAAGTAAAGTTGAGGTTTACCAAACGGATTATTCTCTGACCATTGGACGTTAATTTTGTCCTTAGCAAGAAGTTGGAGTTGGGTAAACACGGTTTCGTTACAATACATATAAATAGTGTCGTTGCCCTTGAAGTTGTTGCGAATCTGGATGATAAAATCTTCGTTCAAAGTGTTTGTGGCTGTGTAGTCAGGGTCGATATTACAAAGACGCTTAACTGTGCGCGTATCCTCGATTGCAAGACCAACATCCCATGCAAATTCAGTGATGTACGCCCACAATTGGTTGTTGCGCTGTGAAGCGGAGGTTGAAGCGTTGTCGCCAAGAGTGTACTGTAAACCCTTATCCACCTTCTTCAGTCCACCGCCATCAGTATTACGCGGGTGAGTTAGATAGACCTTGCCGGCACCCCACTGGATAAACCATATAGAGGTATTGGTATCGTCATCTGCTGTATGACCATTACTAATAACATAATTAGTAAAGGTTGTTCCAAGAGAACCATACCTGTACTGGAATCCAGCAAATTCTTCTGGTGGCTTTACTGTCGGATTTAATGTCCCGCCACTAACATTACCTACCAGAGTATTGGCAAGTTCCTGTCCCATCGACTCAATATAGGCACGTTCCTGCTGCATACGATACTTAGCCGGATTAGGCTGCAAGCGCATAACATCTTCCGGACACAAATACCTTGCCTTGAGCATTCCCATCTCTTCACGAATCTGATTTATCGTACCAGTGGTTGCATTCCAACCATTGCCAACCTTTATCCACTGTGAACCAGGAAGGGCCGTTCGTCTTGATACAATATGAGATGTAATATCATTACCACGCTGAACAATCGCGTCGGCTATAATATCGTTTTGTTCGTTTAATACTTCTGCAACATCAATTATTTCTTGATTATGCGTCATTTTGGCCGCTAAGATTAGATTCTCGCGGTCGTCTATATTTACTGCTGTAATAGCCATGATAACTCCTTAAACAATAGTTAGATTTTCTCTGTGGTCGTAGGAGTTGTCCTGTTCTTGTCAGGCTTCTACTTCTGTATAAACTCAGTCAGTTACACGATTTACGTGTATACACTCAGGCCATAAGGTTATCCTGAGACTTCTTAATACTAACCTTTATCCTTTAGGAAATTAGTATTTATGTCCTCGCGCCTCGAAATAGGCACGGGCCTTTTTGCTATCTTCGTCATCACCGGCAGCATACATATTAGGCGAATCTTTGTATGCTGGAACGTACTCATCTTTCCCTTTTTCGCCAACGGCATCTCCCTTGATTAGTGTATCAGACATAATCTGTTTTCCTTTGGCGAGAAATTCCTTAATGAAAATTGGGTTATTACCAAGTCCTGTCTGCTCAAGCAGTTGCTTAAATTCATCACTACATGTCTCGCAGAACCTCTGTGCCACGGCAAGGGATTCGTCGTACTTGTCTCCAAATTCCTCACGAAGTGTCTTCTCGCCGGCATCTCGTCCCGCCTGCAAGTCAGATGCCATCTTTTCGTAGTAACCCTTGACGATACTTTCAAATGCCTGCTTGCTTACGCCTTGTTCGTAGGCTATCTGTTTTAGAGTTCCCTCTATGTCTTCGTTGCGAAACGATTCTGCACCTTCCGGTACAGAGACTTCGTACCCTTCTGGGTTTTCGGGACAACCGGTCTTTTGGTAAAACGCCCTGATTTCCTCAGCACTTGACTCCGGCGTTGGCATTTTTGCCATACCGCTCGACATTTTTTCTACATTTCTAAAACTTTTAATTACATCGTTTGGTTCTTTCCATCCGCATCTCTCGACTACCTCTTTGTTCTCTTCCGAGTACCATGAAGTTGTCTCAGTCTGCGCTGTTGCCTCTGGTGAGAGCAACGTATCTTGAGCTTCAGTCATTTTACAATCCTTTCAACTTTTTACTTTTCTCATGTGCAGCCACAATCCTGTCAATGCGCTGTTCTATCGCTTCAATTCTGTCTAAAAGTTGATTATGAGCCTCGGACCTGTCAATTTGCCTCTCTTTTAACTCTGCCAGTTCTACAGTTCCTAATCCCGCCTGTGCAAGCCCGTCAGCAACATCTCTTGTTATTGCCTCTTTCTCTTCCATTTTACAACACTTTCAAATTAAATAATCCATTTACGTATTCAGTAACCTTTTCCGGCGTATCACATATCCCCAGTTTTTTTACTATCCTCTTGGAATAGTTTTGAACAGCTATCTCGCCATCAGTCGATAGGTCAGTATCAAAATACCCTGCCTGTATCAGGAGGTCGCCCAAAACCCGCCTTCCCGCATCGGTCATAAAACACATGCGATAGGATGATACCTCGTCTGCTTCTTCATTTCTTTCTGCCATCTTTTTTTCTCCCTTTAACCTTTTTGTGTCCCGGCCTGCTTTTGTATGGCTTATTTCCTCTATGCGGCATTGTTACACTCCTGATTGTATTCTCGCTTGTATTCTCGCTTACACCCCTAATGCTTCTCCTATTTGCGCTGCCGGACTTCCCTCTTCTGGTTTTTTACTTATCTTCGGATATGCATCTGCCATGCCTTGAGTAACTTGCATTGCTTGTTGCTGTGCCGCTTCTGCCGCGTCCTGTTCTCGCTTTTCCTGTATTTCTTCTGGGGTTCGCAATATATCTATTGGTGCATCAGTTGAATCAACAATTCTATCTCGTAATCTATCGGGATGAATACCAATCAATACATCAGGAACCACTACAGACGCTTGTGCTATTTCATTAAGAAAATTCTTTATCGGCTGCATCTGGAATAGTCTGCGCTGTGCCTGGGCAAGCGGGCCGATGAATCTAATATCAATTCCTATGGGTCTTTGACCCCGTCTTTTTGCCTCTTCGATGGCGTCAATGAGAATCTGCGGAGGTTCCGGCAAACGTCCGCCCTTGTCCGCTATATCAGAAACAATATTAAACACCTTCACAAGTCCCTCTTGCTCAAGTCGGTCAACTTGCGGGCCAAGAAGAACAGACTTTTCCGCCTGTCGCTCCATAATCTCCGTTGCAGTCATTTCTCGCTCTGCACGTGCAAGAATAAGAAAGAACTCCACCCTGTACGCGTCTTCGATGATTCTTTGGACCTTTTCTTCCCTGTCTATGGCGATGGGATAATTGATTCCAGTATTGATTACAGAAACCATCTCCCCGCCACGCTCGAAATAGTTATGCCCGCTTGGTTCTATTTTTGTATTGCCCCTCATGTGTTCCGGCACATTCAGGGGAGGTTCTACCGCCATCTGTGCGGCCTTGAGAAGCGTCTTGGACATCTGGTGCGCTTTTATAATTGATACCATAGCATCGGCGGCAGGAGAATAACCGTATATCTCATCAGAGTTCTTTCGTAATCTCCATACGGCATAAGGGTTAATATCGAACCCCTTCTCTCTCAGTAAACCATCGGATTGAGGGTCCTTATTTGCCTCGGCCTGAATATAAACAGAACTTATCCGTTTATCTTTAGAAAGAAGACTGCCAAACATTCTATCTGTATTAGGAAATACTGCATGAATAAATTCATGTTTCTGTTCTGGAAATTCCTTGGCATTATTCGTGATGTCTGTCGATAGTTTTTCTGCTCCGAATATTTCAATTGCCTGTTTTGCGGTTTTGAAAAACTTCCTGAATACAGTATCTACATTTCCATATCTATCTTCTGATATAAATATTTCTCTTGGGTGAATTGGCATATGAACAGCGACGGCATTACCAATATCTTCTTCCGTAAACAGAGTAGCCGTTCCTATGGAACCTGCATCACGAAACCATTCCGGTAGAATAGCGTACCAGTTAGACCTGTTAAACTCGCCATACATGGCCTCATCATATACCTGTAGATATTTCTGAACTTCGTCTATTCTATTCATTTCGGGGTCGCCGAGAACACTCTTGAACCACCGAAGCGACTGAGACACCATGTGCCCCTGCATGCCATCCGCCCATATGCCAAGTGCAGAACTTGGAACGCCACTGTACGCCATTTTGCCACGAGGTTCGCCCTTGCTGTCGAACCGCATAGAATCTCGAATTAACTCTCGACGAGGGTTTACGTAACGCGCTATGTCATAGTCTCTGTCCTCATAAAACTTTTTGACTTCCTCCATTTGCTTCATGCGAAGTCTGATTTGTGCGGACATGGTTTTTAAAGAATTTGAAGAATTGGCCATTACTGTGTCGACCTCCCCAATAACGTAGCATTGCCACTTGCCAGAGGTTGACCTTGTGTCAGGATAGTTCCGCCACGACCGGCCTGAGCAATTCTCTGCCTGCGTCTTGCGCGGTCCTTTTGTCTGACATCCTCGTCAAGTTGGCGAGGTGTAGGTACTGGGTCGGCCAGTTTTGGCGGGGATGGCGTTTTGGGTTTACCGAATAATGCGCTCATAAAATCTCCTAAAGACCGTAGTTTAGCGGGTCATAACCCGACCCTGATTTCGTTGTATACCCTGGCGTACCCATGCCCTGCCATGCCGTCAGGTCGCCCAAAGCTATATAAAGATAGTGCAACGCATTTCGGTAATGGTCTTGCTGGTCGCCAAGTTTAGCGTAAACATAAATCCTGTCGCCACTTGGCAACTCTTCAAGAATCTTACCGCAATTACAACACTGACGAGCAAATTCGTTTACCTCTTCGCATTTACGAGGGATTTCTATTTCTTTTTTCGTAACCCACCCTTGTGTTTTGTCGAATATTTGAATTTTGTTTATCGTGTACGTTCCAGCCTTTTCGTCTGTCTTCAGGAACGGTCCTGACGATTTCAAAGTTGTTGGATACTGCGCACCAAAGACACGATATGGTTCTGCCGCCTGGAAAGACTCAAATGCTTCTTCATAGGGCCGCCTATCAATTACGGCGGATTTGACATTGTATTTCTTGGCTATATCATGTACTGCCGGAAAACCCTTGACCCTGCACATATAAATAATCTTGGCGCGTTTCTTATCAACTTTTTCGGCAATAAGCACAGTATGATATGCCTTGCCAACATCAACGCCCATAGCGGTTTCTTTTATAGAAATCCCCGTCCTCATCACGTCGTCACCACAACAGGCAAAAACATCCGCTTCCGTAAGCCTGTCTTCTGTCTCCATGTAAGGCAAGCCAAGCATGGAATTGTAAAATGTACCCATCTTACTACCATCAGCCTGTGCCTCTTCCCACCGACTCATTACTAATGGTAATTCACATTTTGGAGTGATCAAGTGTGGAACATGATAACCGGATATTTCCCGTCCAGGATATTTAGCTACGAATTCCTGGTCAAGCGTAGGAATCTCTTTCCCGCATTTTATACAGGCAAAATATGGTGCGAACTTGTCGTGAGTTGTTTCCCGCCTGTATTTTACAGAGTTCGGGAACTCGTCCACCAAACATGTATAACCACCGCACGAATCACACTTCGACATCGAGTTCTTCTGGTCGGAAAACCCAAACGCCCTTGCTATACCAAAATCGGGCATAGTGGGTGAACCTAAATCAACCTCACGCTTGAAATCAGAATTCAAGAGTCTGTCCTTGGTCATCTCTACCATTGTGTCGTCAAACAGGTCCCGCTCATCCCTAATCACTATATCAGCGGGGGTGGACCTTACAGATGAACTATCCTTTTTGCGGCCTTTCAGGTTCTTTGTAGCAGTAGCACCTTTCAATGTAAGAAACGCCTTGCCGACCTTTTTAGCGAAAACACTGTCAGTTGACTTTAAAAATTTCCTAATACAAGGATTGTCGCTTATTAGGGGCGTGAATCTCGTCTTGCTGAAATCCTCTACCGCATCACGACTGGGAAAGTAATATATCACGCCTTGAGGATAAATGCCGTTTGCAAGGGCATGAATACAAGTAATCATCATCGCAGTAGTGATTCTTGCCTGTGTACCCTTCATTATGGCGATTACGCGAGTCTCGTCCCGCATTATCAACGCCATGTACTGACAGCCCTCAAGAGTGAACAACGTTCCACCCATCAAACGTATCTTGCTGCGAACAGCCCAGAAACATGGGTCGACCTGCATCATGTGGCTGACTGTCGCGGGGTCGTCGTAGTTAATCAAGTTTTTCTCCATCAATAACCGGATACAAAATATCTTCAAACAGACATTTGCTATCGGCTATCTGGTTGTGCATCTTGTCTAAGCAACTATAGCAGACGTTTGGACCACTAATATTTATCGTTACAAAACCCATATTAGAGTATATATATCTTTTGTTTAAGCCATTGCCTGTAGGCGAATTGTTACTTTCGCACATCCAACACATTTCCTTCTCCTTTAATCATATTCTTCCTTGTCTTCTCTTCCTGATTATCGCGGTAGCTTCTAACACAAGTATAGCTAACCACTTATCATTAAAGACATGCAAGAACAGTATCATTAGTTTTAACATTGACCATCTCCATACCAACCAGTTAGTACAAACACCCGCATACGCATCTTGCATATTATTTTATTTTTGCTCTTGTGGGTCCGGTGGCACGTGCAGGGGCAAGGTGGCAAACTCGATCGTTGCATGAATTTCCCGTAAAATCCGCCATGCCATATAAATGTCGCCCGTGTTGTGCGCCGTGTCATATAAAAAATGTAACTCTTTTTCATATTCTTTTCTGTCCATCTCTCTACCTTTCCTGTCTTAAATTGGCAAAATTGGGTTAAGTTCATATCTTTAGGTTAATAAAAAAACCCACCGACAAAACCTATTACATCTCTTTCTAAATAATGTGTGATTCTCGTAATCTATAAACAAACCGTACAACACAGTACGAAACCAAAAACCACCACGGTAAGTCCTGCCACAAGTATTGCAAGAAACTATATACCCATATCTAAAAATATAAGTCGCGTGTATGTCTTGACCGCAACTACATTTACAATAAAACTGGCCATATTTAGTCTTTGTTATTTTGCCCGCTGCAATCACGCTATTATCAATAAACATATTCCCTCTCTTTCCTGTCCATAATCCAAAAACATCGTTTACGCGTAGGTGGGGTATATATATATATCACACCCACCCCCCAAGCCCCTCCCCCACCCCCTCTTGCCCGTGCAGGAATCGAGACAGGGCAAATACACGCCCCACAAGCCGGACTTCGCGCTTGCGTCCAGCCTGAGGCACGCCAGAAGCCTTCACGCCTATTGTGCCAGCTTAATGCTCGTCGCTGCGCTTGCCGCGCGCTTGAGTTCGGCCACCTCGTCAGACGTGAACCTGGCCGGAGCCTGCTCGTTCGTGTTGACCGTGGACGAGTGTAACCCACTTATCGCATTGAACTCACGCACGATCGCCGTACGCGCCTGTATGGCCTGCGTGTCACCTGCACTTGCCTTGTGCTCAAGCATGGCGTAGTTGTCTTGGAGCATGCGCAGGGCAGTGACGCGGGTGTATTCCATCTTCTCGGCCACTTGAGCTTGCAACTCACCCTTACGTTTAATTATCTCACATTTTCTTACATTTTCGGACGCAACACGCGCATAATAGTGGTCCGTACCTTTGTATCCTGCTATTTGTGCCGACTTCTTGCCATTCCCGAACGTCTCTGACCCGGCCACAAACATTGCTTGACAAAATGCCTCTTGTTTCTCTGTTAGTCTTTTGCTCATACTTCTTCTATCATTATTATGCTATAACTAGTTATATTTTGACAGTATCCTGCTGGTTTTGGCTGTTTTGGGATTTTTATCTTGACCTTTTCACGAAAGTATCCGATACTATGGTTAGTCGTGTTTAACTATTTTTATCAATCTTTAAGGAGTATTTGTTATGGAAATTAAAATTGAAAACATTCTCGACAAATATGACTCACCATCGGATATTGAATATGAAACAACATGCCTTGCCTGTAACGGGACTGGTATCTATCTCGGAACTCTGGGCCATCTTGCCTGGTATCGCTGCCGTTATTGTGGTATTGAGTACAATGTCATTAGTCGTGTTTAACTGTTTTATCAACCTTTTAGGAGCATGAATATGAAAAGCACGTTTACTAAAATCGAGTGTCAAGTCTGCAAAAAAGGAAAACTGGTCTATGAAAAAGGTGTAAGCGGCGGCCTACGACAATTCAAGTGTACCAATTGCGGGACGTTCCACTTTATCACCGACATTGACAAGCTCTCGCATTATCGCGAGGCTGGCGGTGAGAACATAACCGACCTCAAATAGCCAGCAATCAGCAATCCTGCGGGGTTGCTGATTATTCGCTATTAAACAATCTTTTAGGAGTATGATGATGAAACCAACAATTAGAGAACTCAACAAACACCTGCGCCAAAAATACTTTGACCCCACTAATATCCGACATTACCAAGGTCACGCAGAAGACGAAACACACCTGACGACCACACAAATTAGGATTTTTGCAGGTTGGACAGAGGAATTATTGAATGACTTAAATAATCTTAATCTCATCACGATGCCTTTTTAACCGGCGAGTCGTGCTTATTAGTTGTTTAATATTAATCTAATTTAGGAGTATGTATTATGATATTTAACACTTTTTATGACGCCTTTCTGTACGCACAAACAATGCACATTTCGCACAAAATGAGCTTTACTGTTTTCGAGAAGCACCTCATTGGATATAGTGTTTTTTATACTATTCGCCAAACCTGCGAAGCTATTAAAGACGACTTTTGGTGTTATTGCGGAAAAGCCATTTGTTCAACAATAACTTGTGTTTAACTATTTTTTGGGAGTATGTATTATGAAAACTTACAATGGCCATCGAAGTTGGAATGCATGGAACGTTTCATTGTGGATTAGTAACGACGAATCACTGTATCTTTTCGCAAAAGAATGTATCGAAGAATCGCGGCGAATTGCTACAAAACTAACCACTTCACACAGGACAACACCCTTTTTAGCCGCAAGAGCCACAAGGCGTTTTATGAACTCGTTTACTGGCAGCAAAACACCTGACGGAGCCGAATACAACCATCTATCAGTTAAACTATGTTTACAAGACCTCATCAGTGAATAATCAATCCGTACAGCCGAGCCGTCCGCGGCTTGTGCTGTGTGTGTTGTGAAACTATTGTAGAAACAAAACAGTAATACTCCTTAACCCTGTTCCGCCGGCTCCAGGGCAAGAACAAGCCGGCGAGCTATAATATAACCATACTTAGGAGCTTATAATGATAAACTTAACAAAGCCGGTCCGCCGGATTTCAAGCGGAGCCGTCAGGGAAGCGGGCAAAATCAGGGAAGTTGTAATCATACTCAGGCCGCCCAATGTTATCGGATTCCGTGCTAAAGGCTGCCGAAAAGAGTACCAGCTTACGGCTGAAGTCTGTTATCTTATGGCGGTAAAAGCCGATATTGCTGCTCAAAAAAGAGAAAAACAAGCTAAAAAGAAAAGGGCCAATACTCATACTAACGTTCTGGGCGTTTATCGCCCTACTTTGAAGAGGGGTACAAATTGTACCACCCCAGGGAGACAGAATGACACTTGAAATAGCTGTAGTTATGACCGTGGCAGCCGTTATCGGCCTGCCGGTACTGTTACTTTACTGGTTATATAGGAGATAGAATTATGAAACATACACAAGGAAAATGGGTCATCGACGGCGGTGAAAGCAACAAAGGCGATTTATTTATTTGGAAAGCCGGCGAATATTATGGCGGCCACGCAATCGCAACCGTCCACGGAGAAATCCAAGAAGGAGCCACAGCCAACGCCCGCCGAATATGCCAGTGTGTCAATAACCACGACGCGCTACTGGAGTCGTGCCGGGCACTTTTGGCGTACCTCAAAGAACTACATCAAGAAGAATTCGACAAGTGTCATTACGGCGACACCACTATCGAAATCGAGCGGGCCGAACAAGCTATCAAAGAAGCAGAATAAGACATCTTTCCTCCTCCTCAAGGTCAGTCGCAAGGCTGGCCTTTTTTACTACCCGCCCTTGACTACAAACCGATTGCCTATCCGCTTGTCTAACGCCTGTTGTATTATCAGACGCTTTAGCTCTTGTTCTTGTATCGATGTAAGAGCTTTAGGGTCTGTAAGATCTTGTTCTAACAGCTTAACGATTGTATCTGCGCCTTGTTTCATTGACGATAACAACGATTGTTTTAATCCTTTATTAAAGCAAAACCACCTTTTAAGGGGTCAAATCCCTTTGCGCCAAACACAGCACAAGGTTCTTAAATCATAAGCTGTTATACCGATTTATGTTTTACGAACAGGCCTTAGTCTTGAATACCCCTTTGACTGGCACAGTAGCGGGGGTCCTGCTCACTACTCGGTGGTGTGTGCCGCGGTTGCCTGTTGGAAACATTCCCTTGTTTTAGTAAGGCTCTATACCTCTGTATTTCTTCTACATTAGCTATCTTATCTCTCGTTCGTCCAGCATTGCAGGCCATGCATGCTGGTATCCGCAATACTTCTTTTCGTCCGGCGATAACATGCCCGCCGATGAGTACATTTCTTCAAGATGACATAGCGGGCAAGTCCAATTACTCCATTCCGGAAGCAATTTGTCCATATTTCCGCAGGTTTTGCAAGTTGCCATTGAATTTCACTCTATTTTCCTTTGCTTAATTAAAGGGAAGCGTTACTCAGGGGCGATTGCGACACACGCAACTTATGTCTGTAACAAAAAAAGGCACGCATCCCAAAGATTTACTACACTTCCACTTTACTTGTGGTTAAAACTCTCCTCCTCCTATAAGTATTGTACCAGATTCCAGAGGCTTTGTCAACCCCTTGAAACAACTTTTTTCGCGTTTTTGCGATAAATTTCAAACAAAACGATAAACCCCTTGTTTATAGGGAGTTGTGAGAAAGTATTTTTTTCACTTTTTTTTATTTTTATATTGACAGCGTTAAAGTCTGTGGTATAATTGGTCGATATAGTAAATGGGACCAAAACCCGAAAGGTTAGACTATGGAACGAAAATCAGTAATACTTACAAGAAACACAGAGAAAACCAGTGTTAAAGTTTGGGACGCGACATCAGGGATACGGAAACGTCATGGCTGTTGTTGGTATAATGGAGCACAGCTCGGCCAAGGACGACTTAAAACAATATTTCCTCACGTGTGCGTCTTGACATACGACTTCTATCCCAAGCAAGGCACAGCTCATTACATGGAACCAACAAAAACTGGCTGGAAACGCACCCGAATTGATACTAAAATGGCCTTTTCGACATGGGCAGATTACATGGAGACAATAGTCCCCAACGATATTTTATGGCTGTAGGGAAAGCAAAATGACTCAAAAACTACATTCAAATTATGGAATAGCCTTGACAAGAACAACCATAGAAATCACACGCGAAGAAATCATCGAAGCTGTAGTGAACTATTTGCAACAACATGGGTTTGTGCTTGATGCCGGAAAGCGGTTTTTGTGGGAACCTTATTCTTCTGGTGATAATTACATCTTTGGCATAGACAAAGAACACAAAGTCCCACTAACAGGGGATTTAATCAGAAAGGGAAAGCAAAACAAATAATCAAGGAGAATAACATGAAACGAAAAGCAGTTATGCTTACAAGAGACACAGGCAGAGAAAATGTTGAAATTTGGGACGCGATATTGGGAATCCGGAAAAGCCGTGGTTGTGCGTGGTTTCGTTCTGTTTCACTAGGTCAGCAACGGCTCCAAGATATATCAATGGCCATGTGCACTGAGATATTTGGGTTTGTTCCCGCCTGTGGCCGAGCCTATTATGTTGAGCCGACAAAAACTGGCTGGAAACGCACCCGAATTGATACTAAAATGGCCTTTTCGACCGGGGCCGATTGGGTTAGTAAAAAAGTAAATCCCAACGACATTTTATGGCTGTAGGGAAAGCAAAACAAATAATCAAGGAGAATAACGATGGATGCCAAACAACACAAACAATGGTGTGAGGACTTAAAAGAGCTATGTAAACTCCGAGCCGAGAATGAGAAACAGAAGACTATAATTGGGCAGGTAAAAATACTGCCTATTCGCTCTACATTTTACAAGTTAATACAGGGCAGTGGCGGAAGCCTAAGTGGAAGCAGGAGCCTACGGGAGAATCCACCCTCGAAAGAGTGATAATCCCTGCCTGCCCTGTATTTTACAAGTTAATAGTTCGCGGCAGCGGCGTGTGTGAAACGCGAGATAGCGAACAAACGCAAGGACCTATTGTCCTCTGGTTGCGTGTCTGGGTAGACAGTTTGCCTGAACAAAAACATTATTACCAGATAATGAGCGGGTTAGATTCCTGCCTGCCGCACTTTTTGAATCAATGGCGAGGCTGTGCGGGCTTGTGAGACCGTTTGGCACTACCGGCCTCGCCAAATTTTGAAAGGAAAAGAAATGACACCTGCTGAAACCGAATCCCAACGCTTGCGCAAGCTCTTGTTTGCCCAGCGTGCCCGCAACCGCGCCTTGTTTTACGAAATGGCCGAACGTGGCAAGATGATTGAGAAATTCAAGCATTTGTTGGATAGCCGAGGCCCGACCGAGATATATGAGGCGATGAGCATTGACATGAAAGACGTTTTGTCGCCATATATTGCAAGATGCAGCAAACGAACTGAAATGAACTATTTTATGTGAGAGAAAGTCGATTTAGGATGATTCACGGCCACGGATGGCCGCAATTATAACTTAAATTTAGGAGATTTGAAAAATGTTTATTTGTGAACAATGCGGAAAACAAACAGGCCTACATGAAAAAATGCTCAAGAAAATTACAGAAACGCGAAAACGGTGTTACAGAAACGGCGGGGTTGGTTGGGAAATTGTTAAAGAAATTGCAATTGGCACGTGTTGTTTTAATTCAGGAGATTGAAAACGGAAAATGGATGGATAAAGCGCAGGCAGGATACCGAGGCCCGCAGGATACACGACCGACATACGGACGAGAACTTAGAACGCGAGCAAGAGCGTGCCGACGTAGCTGAAGACAAGAGGTTGTTTCGGTCGTGTAGAAGTGCGGTTTACGAGCAGATTTGATGCTGCCCCCCGTAGGGCGGAAAGGGCGAAAATCCCTTTGTAGGATTTGCGACGCGGGACACAATCTTTGACGATTGGCCGCATTTTTTGAAAAGTTAATACAGGGCAGTGGCGGAAGCCTAAGTGGAAGCAAGAGCCTACGGGAGAATCCACCCTCGAAAGAGTGATAAGTCTTGCCTGCCCTGTGTTTTACAAGTTAATACAGGGCAGTGGCGGAATAGGTAAACGCTACAAGCGGTTAAGGGATGGTTGCTTCACATGGTGAGATAAAAACAAGCTGGGTAAACAGAACGAACTCACACAACCAATAAATACCGCACTAATAATAAATCCGTGTGTCCTCCTCGCGGAGTGCCAGCTAAGCGGTAATAATCCCATGCAGGGTGCAAATCCCTGCCTGCCGCACTTTTTGAAAAGTTAATACAGGGCAGTGGCGGAAAAGGTAGACGCATAAGTACATTTGGAGCTAATATACGGCATGATAACCGATGAAGCTACATACAGATTGTCTGTCACAAAGTAGGTATGGAGTAGCGTGTGATTACCCTTATCAGGTTTAGCGTGAAATAAACATATCGAACTGTGCAAAACTAAAATGTAAAGACGATTATCCGTCGAGGGTAATTTGTCATGTAGGGTGTAAATCCTTGCCTGCCCTGTGTTTTTGAAAAGTTAATGGGCGGTGGTAAACAGAAACGAAAGGAGTTTCGCTCTGTCCCCGACTGCCGCCCAATTTTTGAAAGGAAATAGACATGACAGATAATATGAATGAACGAGAAATTGCAGAAAAAATGATTGCTGATGCCGAAAAGTTGGCGGCAGATGGCAAGGCCAAACTTGAGGCGTTAGACAGACTGAAGTTGCGACATGGAGATTATGGGACAACCAACCTCGGATGCAGTTGGTTTTGTGCCAAAAAATGCGGCACATTAGAATTATTTAGTTCTTTTGGCGGTTCAGGATATAAAGGGGTAATCGAAACCCTCCCAAAAGGCTACACGCGACTTGGCAATATCATCGACAATATCATCGACGACCTTAAACAAGATAGCATGGACTTGACAAAGTTTAAGGTTGATAAGATGGTGGTGTCTTTGGGTGAAGAAGATAATTCTCTTGTCTTTGACCTTGACGGTGAAAACAGATATAGCTGTGTGTTTAGTTTTGCTGAACTTGTTGAAATCCATCAAAAACTCGGCCAAATGCTTGCCACAGCGAAAAGGATGCGAGGCAAAAAACATGGATAGATACTACTGGTCAGGTTCTTGTTGGGTTCCCTCGGTTACCACCGTCATGCCCAGTCCCGACCTCGAAGTCCTCATGAAATGGGCGGCGGATTGCGCGGTGGATTATCTATGTTTAGACGAACTCGTGCCAGACGACCCCGACAAAGCCCGCACCGCCTACCAGCGCGAAGCTGCCGAGGCCGCAGACTACGGCACGTACATTCACGCTCTGTGTGAACTTTTCCTCACGGCGGGCCAGGAAATAGAATCGCCTCACGAGTTAACCAATGGCTTTATGAACGGATTCGATTACAAGACCAAAACCGGCCTGAAAAAACACGCTGTGGGATTTTATGACTGGTGCAAAAACCACAATGTCAAGGTAATAGCGACCGAGCACGAGGTTATTACAGACACCTATGGTGGCAAACTCGACCTTGTGTGCGAGATAGACAGCTTTTGGATGACAAAGAGGTGGTGCAACCAATATGGCCATAAGTGGTATGAAGGCATTGACAAGCAAAGGGTTATTGCCCTGCCTGATTTCAAGACAGGCAAAGAGACATATTATGATACATGGAAGTATCAGCTTGCGGGGTACAAACAGGCGTGGGACAAGCGGTATGGGCAACCCATCCAACACTATGGTGTCTTAAAATTCAACAAGAAAACGGGCAAGATTAACTACAAAGACTTTACAGAGTACGAGGCCACTTGTCCGAAAGAAGCCGGTAACAAGGTAAATGGCAAGCTGGAGACCGAGAAATACACAAGGACATACGAAACCGACCGCCAGACGTTTAACGCGCTGGTCAAACTGTGGTGGCTGAGAAATCGCGGAGTAGTGATATAGAATTGGAGCCGAAATGACGCTAAAAGAAGTTTCAATAATAACAGGTCGTGAACTTGTAAAGCGACACGTAAATGGCACTTGGCAAATACACTTTGACCGTTTGGAAGTAAAAAGAGGTATGTTTCTGATGGGCAATTACGGACAAGGCCGGAGGATAAAAATAGCCAAAAAAGATTACGCAGAAAAACTTTGTTTTCAAAGGATTGTGGTAAAAGCAATGCTTCCCGAAAGGCAAGAGTTTCAATTGCCACAAATAACAGCTTAGGTTACCGATATAAAAATAAATTTTATTTTATTATTGCATTCGCACATAACGGCGGTATGATACAAGAAAAGGAAAATTTAGAGAAAATAACTGTTTTGAAAGGAATATGAAATGAACGAAAAGAAAAAAACTGTGTACGAAGTGGTAATTGTAAATGGCGACACATTAATAAAAGAATCTGTCTTGGCTTTCGGCATGGAATCGGCAAAGATGATAATGATTGCAAAACATGCCTCGCAAGTTAAAGAAGAAACAGAGGTTTTAGTTCGTCCCTTTTGCCACTAAGGTTTGGCAATTTAACACGTTAAAATTTATCGGGTTTTGCGCGTATGAGTTTTATTGCACAACCGCAAGAGAAGGCAAGGTTTATAGAGAAACGGAACATGGCGGCATGGCTTGTTTCCCCGAAGATGCCAAAGGCCAACCGTATCACTTGTCGTATGAAAGAATATGTGAAATCGAAAGAATTGGAAGGGGAAAGTGAAATGAAAGGGAAATAATGCGGTATAATGCAAGAAAAGGAGCTAAAATGAGCAAAGGAATTAAAGAATACAAGCGCGGCATGGTGCTTCAGGTCAGCAATAAGGTCTTTAACCCATACAAGGTTGTAGCGGCTTGTTCAAATGGTCATGCAGCGTGTTTAGACTGCACCAATGACCCCATAACTCTTGGGAAACAGGATATTGCCCATTGCACCCTCCTGCCTGAAAGCATCTACGAAGGGCAAGAATGGTACAGGGAATCCAACGAGAACTACGAATATATTATTCGCGCCTTGTCTGATGACTTTGAATATATTGGCTATAGTACTCTTACTGCCGGCATGACATGGTGCAAGCCAAAGAAAGAGTTTTTGCACTACTTCACTCCCGTACCTGACAAACCTGACAAACCCGACGTACCCGAAAAGATGATAATAGTTCGCGGCACGGCGTGGTCAGAATCGACCGTGGTTGAGGCATTGTTAAATCATACTAACCAAATGAAAGGATAAGACATGCAAGCAGAACTAATGTGTAAAGGCGTGGGCAAATACAAGCCCAAGTTTGACAGTACAGGACTTTTATTTGCAAGCAGCAAGGGCGAGTTTTGGGCAGATATTAAGGGCGACATCAACTACAAAGACTACAAGGGCAAGATGGTTAAAATTGACATCGAAAAAGACGACAAAGGGTATTGGCATGGCGAGATTATTGGTGGGTCTGCCAGTGCCGACACGGGCAAAAACAGGGCTTTTGCCATGTCATACGCAAAAGACCTGGTAGTCGCAAACAGAGAGGAAATGTCGCGGCTCTATGGTTTGGCCGACGCGATTCTTGCCTGGTTGGACGGCACATTGCCACCGGAAGAACCTGCCCAATCCGAAGCTGCTGGACCAAACGACGATGATATACCCTTTTAGGAAATGACCAGGAAACGAATATGAAATTCCCCTTTAAGAAAACGGACAATTCGAGTGTGTGGTATAAGTTTGGCGACATAGACCTAGCCTTGCTTGGAAAGTTTCTCGATGCGGTACCAGCCGGCAAGAGAATGGAAATGATTATCCGCGAAGAGGTCGTCTGGGATGCCGTGCAAATGAAGAAATACTTTGAAGGGCCGGTGGTTACGTTTATCCACACACTTTACGCCCAACAAGGCACGGCTGTTGGCGAGGGTAATATCAGAGAGGGGCTGAAAGGCCTGTTTATCGGATGGGAAGAACCCAACGAATTCGGGCAGATATTCGCCAAGAGCCGAACCGAACTCGACACGCCCAAAGATGGTGTATCGCCAAGAGAGCGGTGGAAGAAATTCCTGCGAGACATCAACAGTTACTGCCAAGACACTTGGGGTTGCGAGCTTCCCACTTACGACAACACGGATACAGGAGATTAAGATGAGGGTTTATATTGCAGGGCCGTTTATGGCTAAAAAGAACAGAAGTGTGTTTTCTCTTGGGGTTGAATTTGCTACTGGGAATTATATGAATAATTTCAGTTGGAAGCTCGGCATTGGTTTCGGGCTATGGATTTTGATTTTGACAAGGAAATAACATGCACAAAGAAAAACTAATAGACCCCAGAACAACCGTTGAAAATATATTGTTCGACGAAATTACGCATCTTAAAGCTGAGCTTAAGAAAGTAAAAATTGTGTTAAACAAACTAAAAAAATGTACTTGTATAACATCATGGCCGAGAGCCAGAAACCACGAAGAAAGATGTCCTAATGCTCTCGAAGGATTACCATTAACGATACAAGTCAAGAAATAAGCCCTGAAAGGAGAATAATATGATAGAAGATTCTAATTATCCTATAGGCCCAATCGATGACGGCACGGTCAGGGCGGCAAAGTGTGATGCAACAAGAGTTGAGCAACTCGAAGCCGATAATAGAATTGCCCAAGAACAACTTAAAGTATTACGAGAACAACAGGCATTTTGTAAACCACCAAAAGAATGTTTTACTGACGATGGTGAATTTTTGTGCAAACAACTCCAAGACGAGAAAAAGAAATTACAATTTGAAGTTAACAGGCTTAACAGCACTGAATTTGTCAGTTATGCTCGTTCATTACTTAAAGAAATCGAGCAACTCCAAGCCAAGCTTGAGATGTACAAAGTCGCTTATGAAAAAACATGTATTGCTTTGCGGGTTCATTCATGTTGTTGTCAAAAAATTATGATTGAATTGTTCGAAGAAGCCCTGAAAGAAGGAGAATAATATGGATATATGTAAATATTGTGGCTATAGTCATGAAGACTATTCGGGCAGGGCAGCAGAGTGTGATGCAACAAGAGTTGAACAACTCGAAACTGAGCTTGAACGACAGAAAAATATATCTGCCAACATGGAAAAGTGCTATCTGGCTGAATATAACAAGCATCGCTGGATACCTGTAAGCGAGAGATTACCCTGGGAAAAAGGGCGTTATTTTATATGTGAGAAAGATTTACACGAATTACGCTGCCGCGAGTTGTGGTTTCAAGATGGCAAGTGGTTTCATGGAAATAAAACATCACTGTATTCGTCGTTTGGTACTAAAGAAAGAATAACCCACTGGAAACCAATAATACTGCCGGAAGGAGAATAATATGGACAATATAATATCAGAACTTATAAAACGACTCACTAAAACGCACCAAACATACGACCGCGTATTGGCTAATGCACAAAATTCTTTAACAAACCGTATAGTATCTTGCAGGTGTACGTTAAGCAATCCTGACGATGATGAGCCTTGTGCTAATTGTCAGCAAGATAACAAGCTGTTTGACGACATTAAAGCCTTGAGGGACGAATGACTTTTAACCAATGCCAACTCTGTGGCGAGCTTGTATCGGATTACGCACACCACATCAGGGACGAGGTGCAGGCGGCGCTGGTAAAACGACGGAACAAACGCATGGCTCAGGCTGAGCGAATCGAAGAATTAGAAGAGGTTGAACATGGCGAATAAAAGCTGGAAATACATAGATTGTGATTGTTATGAGGGTTTACAATATTGCGGCGGAAGAATCATTGTATGTTCAGAATGTAAGGGTGCTGGTCATTATCATAGGCACATAAAGTCGGGTGCACGAGCCAAGTATCCAGGTGGGCCGTTTATTGGCAGCGAACCAAAAGAACATCACACTCAGGCCGAAGGCGAATGTACGAAATGCGGCAACAAAGAAAACTATAATTTTGCCATAAACAACGGCTTGTGTAATTCATGTATTGAAGCCAGACTTGAAAAACTTGAAACCGAGATTGAGCAATTAAAATCCCGCTCCAGCCATTCATGGGAGAGTTGATATGACTAATCAAGGATTTCTGCGAGTATTACCAAGCGGCAAGCCAGCATGTTTCAAGATAGAGTGGATAAGCACAACAGGTATCAAGCGGTGCTGGTATCGTCCTCCGTTCCTTGTCGAGGGCGAGACTGGATATATAGATGGTACAGTGGCTGAGGGCAGGAGGGCGGCGCAGAGGAGCATGAAGGGACTAAGGGGCAGCATAAGGCTGTATCGGATAGTCGAAGAAGAGGTTCGAGGGGCATTATGAAACGACCGAGAAATTAGAAAGGGTGAATTATGGTAAAAACAGCAGTACGAAAAATACATGACGCCTTTACCGAGGGCCAGTGGGAAACGATGAATTATACACGTGAAAAAGCAAGCCATGTTAAGTCGAGTTTTTGGTTTTTGCTGATTAGTTCTGGTTTTGCTTTTGAAAGAAACGATTTGACGGCAATCAATGCCTGGGTAGATGAGGGGCATTATTCTCTGGCGGTTAGATGTGGTAATTTAACATTTGCCTATGCTTATGAAGAATTAAAAAAGCGGACACCATTTATAGGTGTTGGTCTTTATTATGGGAACTGTTTCCCTGATTTTCCCAATCACGCTACGCAAGCTAAATCAGCGGGACGGCTAGTTTTGAGGGCACAGTTTATTTGGAAGGGTGAAAAAGTAAATGTTACCAGTTTCAGAGATGATACAAAATCACTAAGTGCATGTGCATACCGTCCAGACCCAAAAGGCTACACGCCTTCTAGAATAAAAAAACGGTTCACAATCTCAATAAAAGAGTTCAAAAAAGAAATGGCTAAAAGGCGGCGGGAATAGCATGAAAGTATTAGTAGCTTGTGAATTTAGCGGGATAGTGCGGGATGCCTTTAGGGCTAAAGGACATGACGCTTGGAGTTGTGATTTGCTGCCGACCGAAAGGCCGGGGCCACACATACAGGGCGATGTGTTGGAAATACTCGACGACGGATGGGACTTAATGATAGCACATCCACCCTGCACATACTTGTGCAATAGCGGTGTCCGATGGTTATATGAAAAAGGAACTTGGATTAAAGTTGAAGAGAGATGGGAGAAAATGAGAAAAGCGGGAGGTTTTTTTAAGATATTATTAGAGTGTGATATACCAAAAGTCGCCGTAGAAAATTCCATACCACACAAATACGCTATTATGGTAATTGGCTGTACATACGACCAGCTAATACAACCCTGGATGTTTGGACACCCTGAAACTAAAGCAACCTGTTTATGGTTAAGGTGTTTACGGAAATTAGGACTGACTAAACTTGTTGCCGGCAGAGAGGCAAGAATACACAAAATGGCAAAAACCCCAGACCGAGGCAAGCTCCGAAGTATAACCTATCAGGGCATAGCTGATGCAATGGCAGCCCAATGGAGCATTTAGAGAGTTAATAAGAAAGTTTATGAGGAATAAAACATCAAAAGAATTTAGAAAGGATGTGGAAAATGGATATACACGAAAGAGCTAACCAAGAAGCTGACAATATTGAAGCCGACGAATCCTTGACAGACGAAGAAAAAAGAAGATACCTAAGAGATTTGGGCGAACAATTATATGAAGCTGAACGAGAATTTAATAAATATGGATAATAGGACACGTAAAGCATGAAAACATTACGGCACAAGCAGGAGGCGAAACCGTGAGCGATTGCCAAAGATGCGGGTTGTGTTGTAAAGGTATTGGCGATATGTATTTACGAGAGCCTGATTATGGCGATTGTCCGTGGCTGGAATTTGATAATAAAGGGCTTGCAACGTGTACTGTGGAGAGGGATTATGGGCGAGCAGAGAAACCGAGAGAGTGTCGAGACTACCCCTTCCCGGACATAGACGGCGGCAAATGCCACAGAGAGATAGCAAAAGAGGCAAGAAAAGGACAGATGGCATTATTCGGAGAATCGTCATGAGCTACGTACAGGAAGTGCAGGAAATACTCGACCACTGGAACACCCAGAAGTTCCGAGAACAGCCCAACAGCAAGACCACATGGCACATTCGCCGAGAGGTTAAATATGATCTTGAACTGGCGGTAACTACGGCACTCAAACACTTCACGGTAGATGACATTAAAGGTGCGATAGACAATTACGCCTTAGTTATTTTAGGCCAGGACTACTTTTATGATTATGACAAGTGGACGATAGACATTTTTTTGACTCGAAAAGAAAAGGATGACAGGAACATGTTCCGGTGGTGGCGGTGGCTTCCAGGCCGGTTTGAAGAAGAGGATTTTCTCAGGGACAGCGTGGTAAAACAGCGCGTACAGGCCCGCCGGCAGGATGGCGAAATCCAGCCTTGCGACAGGCGGCCCACGTTCAAGGAAATACCTATTGAAGAGGCGGCGGCGCTGTACGAAAAAGGAACCCCGTTTATGAAAAACCTATTTGGCAAAACAAGGCCGGAAATATTGGAATATTTGAAGAAAAAGCCGAAAGGAGAATGATATGGCGACATGCAAATACTGTGGAACCGAGAATAATGCTCATCATTCGGCGTCTTGTCCAGTAGTCTTAGTGCAATACGAAATACCAATAACCGAATTTCCCGATGTCCAAAGGCTAATAAGCCAAATAGTGAAAATCCAAACAAAAAATAAACGGTTACGAAACGCATTGATACACATAGAAGAATATTGGAATAAGGACGAGAATCCAGGAGCAATGTCAGACGCCCTATGGCACATTCTTGAAACTACCGAGCATGCCCTGAAAGGAGAATGATATGGATATATGTGAATATTGCGGCTATAGTCATGAAGACTATTCGGTCAGGCCGGCAGAGTGTGATGCAACAAGAATAAAGAAAATCCAGGCCGAGGTGTTTTGTGATAATTGTGCATTTGTAAGGTCGTGTAGTGATTGTTTTGGCGGTGTAGGTTATAGTTGTAAAAAAGCAAAGATGGTGTCGAGGGAGCCGAACCCTATCTGCAATAGCTATACGGTCGAAACTAATGCACAAAAAAACAAGAAGAATGACTGTCCAGACTATAAAAAGCGCAAATGGTGGCAAATGTTGTGGGCAAACTGTAATGGTTAAAAGAGAAAAAAGCCCGGAAAAGAGAATAACATGGACAAAATAATAATAGAGCAATTAGAAGCCTTAAAAGGTCTTTCACATTCTACAATACAGGATAATGTGATTGATGATGCAGTTGAACTTATTAAGTCGCTCCAGGTCGAGCTTGACGAATTAAAAGAAAAAGGCTGTACAGATTTAGACTGTTCAAATCATGTGCAAGAAATACTTTTGGAAAAAGAGCAACTTCAAGCTGACATAGCAAAACGGCCAGCGGAGCCTTTATACGGTGAGGCTCGCTCTTGTATTCTGAAACACATAAACAATGCCGCATCAGTGGATGACGCAATTAGACAATACGACAAGCTCCAGGCCGAGCTTGAGAAGCTGAAAGAGGAACAGGGTACATTGATATATTGTCATGCACGTGCTTGTACAAATAACATTCAATTGACTGGTTGTCCAAAAGGGAGAGGAATGTGTAGCATTGAATCTGTGCATTTACACGGTTATATGCCGGACGCTGATAATGTTTTTGCTTGCTCTGAATTTACAGAGAGGTGATAAGATGGACGCAATTGCAATAATCAAAATAGCACGCCAAACGCACGTTATTTGGGCGGAGTATTTTGAGAAATATCCTGCTACTAAAGATTATGAAGAATACAAATATATTGGGAATGCAAAATTTCACAGGGAATATATTGAAGACTATGACAAGGTAATAGCAGAAATTGAGCAACTCCAAGCCGAGCTTGCATTGACGAAAGAACATATCAAAGCCGCTATTGACGACTTGCCTGAATGTCCTGATTCAGCTAAAGAGTACTTAGAACATGCCTTGAAAGGAAAATGATATGGAAACCTGTGCCTGCGACAAGAAAGCGTGGGTAATCGTCCGTGGCGTGCCTATGTGCAGAGATTGCTACTACACAGATATAGGCAAGGCTCACGAATTAGACGAAGGCGAGACAGAAACTTTTAGAATAAGGAAACATAAATATGAGAATGATAAAATTTAGAGCGTGGGATAAACTAAAAAGAACAATGATAACCAATTCGTCTTTTACAACGTTGTGTATTGGCGGTGATATTGCCACAGTATCCAAATACATTCCTCATAAAGGCGGGTATGCCCTGGAATCTGTAACGCAACTATCAAATTATGAGTATGACAACCTAATCTTTATGCAATACACCGGACTGAAAGACAAGGACGGCGTGGAGATATATGAGGGGGACATAGTTTGTTATCAAGTACCAGAAAAAGTGTCTAAAAATAAGTTGAATCTAAACAAAAGCATAACTAAAGAAAAGATTGTAAAGTGGAACAGTTTTAGTTGTGGTTATAATCTTACAGATACAAACAAACCAATATATGAAATCATCGGCAACATTCACGATAACCCAGATTTGTTGGAGGCATCATGAAACTAACGATTGACGAACTGGAAACAAAATTAACCGCAAACGATGTCCAAGCTAAGGAAATACGCGCAGATCGCGGCAGGCGGTATGGCAAGCCCTACGACACCCTACACAATGTGCGCATGGCAGACGGTGGCGAGCAGGCATGGCGCGGGGCCTACGGAAGCTCAGTCGAGTGCCTGAACAGGATAGGGAACTATTTCTTTACAAGAATGGGCGACATGACAAAGCAAGACCTGGGCGACTTCCGCGATGCTTGTATAGATTTAGAGAATTACAGTCGGTATATTAGAGTCTTATTCGAGCAGAAACTTGAGGCTATCACAGATTGTGATAAGCCCAAAGGCAAGGTCGTGCCGTTTGAGCCGCAACTTGAGGTCACAACTCGTGATAACAAGACATTTAATTTTCAAGGAGACTAACCATGAAATGTGCAAACCCCCAGTGTAATAACGAAGTCAAGAACTACTGCCTGCCAGACGAGGTAACATACAACAGCGATGGTACTGGCATAGAGGTTAAGGATGTGTTTTGTGGCTTGTGTCGGATGACCCTGACCGCGGCCTTGCGGATATTGCAGACAAGACAGCAAGAAGAGGACAAGAAATAAATGGATGGGATAAATAAAGAATATTGAAGAATATTGAAGAATGCGGAGAATCCATTGAAAGGAAATAAAATGTTTGGAATATACAGTGTTGACCCCGCGCCTTGGGGCGAGGATTACAGACTTGTTGAGATGTTTGACGATATTGAACATGCCAAACGAGTACTACAAACACTGGAAAAAGTCAACATATCATTTAATTTCTACAAAATAATTGAATGGCCGGAAGAAAGGGAACGAAATGACAAAGAAAAGAATAACAAGAATTGCCAAAGAAACCAAACAACACGTACAAGAGGCAATACGAAGCGGGATAAGCCATCGCCAGATTGCCGCCGCTCTTGACATTGGGTTAGCTACTATCAGCAGGATTCGTAACGAGATGCCGGTTAATGGGCATGTTAGGCCTGATTTTGGGAAGCTGCCGGATAAAAAAGTGGACGTTATAACAGAGCTTCGAGGGTTAGCAGAGTCCACGCAAGACCACAACAAAGACGACAGGGATTATCGCAGGATTGCGATAGCCGCCGACAGGCCGATAGCCGTAATGAAATCCGCCGACTGGCATTTAGGCGGGCTTGACGTGGCTTATGACGCCCTGCTGTCGCACCTTGATTTTCTCTGGAACACGCCAGACTTTTACCTGCAACTATTCGGCGATGATATAAACATGATGATAATGATGCGGGTTGTCGGCGCGAGGCATGACATACTAACTCCAGAAAAGCAATGTCAGCTTTTGGAGAATATCGTTGACGAAACCCTTTCAAGAGGCAAGTTGATAAGCATGTGCTGGGGTAATCACTCGGACGAGTTTACAGAGCGAAACGCGGGCTTTGGCATTGTCAGGGCGTTAGTGAAGCATAAGGTTCCTTACTTTCGAGGTCTTGGGTATATAGACTTACAAGTAGGCAACCAAACCTATCCTATGGGATTCGCACATAAAGTAAGGTTTAATTCATTTATGAACGCCTTGCATGGAAATAAGCGAATGGAGCAGATGCACCCCAATTTCTTTGGCGCGAACAGGCCGATAGCCAAAGAGTATATCACGGCCCATACTCACAATCCGGCGTGGAGTTGTTCTGGATGCCTGCCGGAGGAGCGCATCTACTATATCAAATGCGGGACATTCAAGACCAACTGCCTGTACTCGCAGAGATACTACGGCCAAGGCAGGATAGGCGTGCCTACGGTAGTCTATCACCCCGACAGGATGGAGCATGTTATATTCCCGACACCGTGGGAGGCGTACAGGTATATGAACGGAAAAGACAAATAGGAGAAACGATTACAAAAGGAACAAAAATGGCAAATTCAAACTCATCAAGTGGTGTAGGGTTATTCGGGACAACCTTTGTTGTATTTCTTGTCCTGAAATTATGTGGCGTGATTGACTGGTCGTGGTGGTGGATTACCGCGCCGTTGTGGGGCGGCTTAGCGGCATTGCTTTTCATCGGCGTGGTAGTTGCGGTAGCTTGGGAGATTTTCAAATAGATTACTTAGCCTGCATACTTGAGATAGCCGGAGCGTGGGTGGTCGGCAACAAGAACAAATGGGGCTTTGTCGTGTTCATGTGCGGAAATATATGCTGGACATGGACAGGATATAGTCATAAAATAACAGGATTAGTTATTGTTAGTTGTGTATTTTTCGGTATCAATGTCCGGAATTACATGAAATGGAGCCAGAAATGAAACGAATAAGCGTCAAACACAAATGCGGCGAACGAGTCGTCATAGCTCACCACCCGCCCACAGAGGGCATGGTTACGGCTGTCTTTATTCGTGGCAAGGGCAGGATTTATGAGGTTGCATATACTGGTAAGGATGGCCCTACGTCTGTAAATTGCGATGAAATCGAACTTGAGCCGATTGATACCGCTTTGTGGCGTGGTTTTGTAAGCGGAGAGGAGACAAAAAAATGAAACCGACTAGAACAGCAACGTTCAACGGTCGCAAATATAAGATAGAAGAGGTTGAAAGGATTGATGGGGTTACGGACGTTCCTGGCGAGCCTGACCCGTATATAATGATGATTTTAGCAGGTAACGACCTAAAGGCATTACATTCGTCATTACATGAGGGCTTTGAGGCCAGCGGTGCTTGTGATAATTGTGTTCATGGGTACGGAGAAAAGGCTTATCCTAAAACATGGGATGTAGCAAGGTTCCTATGGCGCAGGGGATGGAGGAGAAATAAAGGTAAAGAATAATGTATATGGCTGATTACATAATTTCGTCCGGCGGCGCAACAGTAACTTTCACTTATGTAAGTGGTTCCCAGGGCTGTATAATTAAAGGGATACAGAAATTATCAAGAGGTTATACAGCAGCATTTCTGGCACACTTTCAAGTGCCCGAATTAAATAGGTTCTATTTTAGATTATTGGATATTAGCGGAGTAGAATATGGCAAAGAAAAATAGTACAATGTGGTGGCGCAAGAAATGCGACAAGCTCTGGAGCCTGATAATCCGGCAAGTAGGCCGTTGCGAAATCTGCGGCAAGACGACTGGCTTGGTAGCTCATCACTTGATTAGTAAGGGCGCAAATATGAAGTTTCGCCATGACATGTCTAATGGCGTGTGCTTATGCAGATACCATCATACAATGGGCAGGGAAATATCGGCTCACGGCGCGAATGATGCTACAACACGATTCATGGAATGGCTTGAGCGGGAGCGGCCTGGACAGTGGGAGTGGTTTGTGGAAAGTAGAGATAACAAGAGCTTTGAAAAAATGGATTACGAGGCGGCATATTCTTGGTTAAAGAATTTTGAATTGATTTGAAAGGAGAGTAAGATGGGCGTAGATTATTATTGTTGTGACGTGTGCGGGCAAACATATCCCGATTGTGGGCCATGCGGAAATTGCTCAAGTTGTGATTCATCTCTGTGTGGACAGTGTTATGATGATGCCATAGAAAAATATAGCGGGAGGGATGGTTGGAGCGAAAAGTGTCAATTATGTTCTGGGGAAATAATAAATGACGCACAATTAGTACAATATTTTTTGGAACACTGTCAACTAACAAGGGCTGGCGCTGAGAAATTGGCAAGGTCAGAAATTTTGAAAGGAAAATGAAATGAAGCTGCCAGCCATTGCAACAATTATGCTGTTTTGTATAACAGGCTGCCACCAGTCCATATATAACTCCGACCCTAACGGCCTTATCACGTCCTCTGGCAAGGCCTCGACAATTCTGGCAGAAGCCGATGCCCAAAACAGGATAACCGCTGAGGGCAGAACAAACGAGATGCAGAAGTATAACCCCCAGATGTATGTCGGGTTCATCCTCGCGGCAGTGATAGGTGCTGTGGTATGGCTCAAGAGCAGGAGTAGCTGGCTGTGGATATGGCCGGTGTCCTGTGTTGGCGGGCTTGCCCTTATTACGCTGTGGTCAAGACACAGCGGGGTTATCGCGATAATAATAGCGGGGTGTGTAAGTTGCGTCGCGGCGTGGAAACTCATCGAATATCAGTGGGAACGGAACATAGAAAGAGACAAAGTAAAAAAATTAAACGAAATACGGAATCCGGAATAGAGACAAAAAATAACTTAATTTAGGAGAGCGAAAATGGAAACACCAAACACAATTAAGATAGACGAAGTAGAGTACGTGCGAGTGGATAGTATACCTTGTCCGGCGGCGCAAACAGATGGTATGGATTACGTGGTTGTTCGTACATATTCTGCTGGTGTCCATGTTGGGTTTTTGAAAACCAGAAATGGAAAAGAAGTGAAACTTTACGAAGCAATTAGAATCCATTATTGGGATGGAGCAGCATCTTTGTCGCAACTTGCAGTTGATGGCGTATCAAAACCTCAAAATTGTAGATTCTCAATACCAGTGCCAAGCATCATTTTGACGGAAGCTATCGAGATTATACCCTGTACAGCAAAAGCCCAAAAGAATATCAAGGGAGTAAAATCATGGAAAATGTAACAATCGGCCCTGGCTCTGGCAATGGCGATGGCTCTGGCTCTGGTTCTGGCTATGGCTCTGGCTCTGGTTCTGGCTATGGCTATGGCTCTGGCTATGGCTCTGGCTATGGCCCTGGCTCTGGCTATGGCCATGGCTCTGGCAATGGCGATGGCTCTGGCTCTGGCTCTGGTTCTGGCTATGGCTCTGGCTCTGGCTCTGGTTCTGGCTATGGCTATGGCTCTGGCTCTGGCTCTGGCTATGGCCATGGCTCTGGCGATGGCTCTGGCGATGGCTCTGGCAATGGCTCTGGCTCTGGCTCTGGTTCTGGCTATGGCCATGACTCTGGCAATGGCTCTAGCCCTGGCTATGGCTCTGGCGATGGCTCTGGCGATGACTCTGGTTCTGGCCGTGGCTGAAATTATATAAAGAGCGGGATAAAGTTAAAGAATTAGAAAGGATAGCAAAATGAAGAAAATAAAGTACATCTTTAAGGAGTACGAAAAGGATGTTGTATTAAAAGTGTTTCCTGACGATTTTAAGAGGCAGAAGTTTTTAGGGTTACAGACTAAGGACGGCGAAAGATATTTTCGTTCAAATTGGTATATAAGTGAGAATAAGTTTTTTTTCTGGTATCCATTTGTGGGCGGCAGGGAGTTGTCTGTTTGGGTGGTTATTAGAACGGAAAAAGACCTAAAACGCCTTTTGAAAAGTGGATGTACCTTTTGGGCTTTCGATGATGTAGGTGAGGTTTATGAATGGATGGCAAATCAATGTTAGGAGAGGAAAATGATTAACTACATACTCTTGTACACAGGCATTGCAGGTCTTACCGCGACCATCATCTTGTCTGTTGCAGGCAAGCTCACGATTTCACAACGCGCACAGAAAATAGTCCCGCGATGGATTGATTGGTGTATAGGTATAGGCGGTGGCGTGGTGTTGTGCGGGCTTAAAGAGAGGTTCCCCGAACTTGACCCGCGACTAATGGTGTTCTGGGCGTTGTTCTGGGGTCATATTTGGATAGCGAATCGCGAAAGGTATGGTGAATAATGAAAAAATACACATGTTCTGATTGTGAAAACGAAAATCCTTGTATCTTAGAATTAGAAGCCAAGGATAGTCCTAATATACGTCCTGATACGTGCCCTGTTGATAGGTGCCAAGCTAATTGGACGTCGGTTAAGGGTGGTGAATGTTCTGGAGGACAGGTGGCAAAGAAGAGTAGAGGAAAGAAAGGATACAACAGCAAGAAGAAACAATTTCAAGAACATCTAAAAACAAATTGTGGCGATTATAATTCGATGGTGTCTATCGCGATATTGTACAAGAAAATATACGGAGAATTTCCCAAAATAGGCATGTCAGGCCAACAAGCAGAATTTGCCAAAAGCATGGAAAATATCATACCGATATATAAAACATTGTAAGGGACATTACACCAGCACCGGCAATTACATACGAATTTACAAATGCCCTTGGCGGAGATTCTGGAGGCCAAAATGAGCAAAGAAAAACTTAAACCGTGTCCGTTTTGTGGTAAGCAAGCGATGATTGCCGAATTAAAGATATTTATAGATGCTTTTAAAGGGAATTACACCGAGTACTGTATTCTTCGTTGTTGCAGCATTATGGGCCATATTCGTTTTTATAAAACCAAAAAAGGCCTTATCAAAGCATGGAATAAGAGGCCGAAATGAGAGAGATAAATGTAGGAAAGTAATAGGAAAGCAATAAGAGCTACTTGAGCAGCCAGACCGCATAACCCACAAACTGGGCTATAACAAGCATGATGATTGCCCAAAGCCTCTTGTTATATGACTTGGCTCGCGCATCGTGCCGCTCGATAAACTCGTCGTGGCGGTTGAGCTTGCTCTGGACACACTCCCCGCCATTGTCCCTGAAGAGCTTCTTATCTATGCTTTCCAGAACCTTGTCAATTTTGTCGAATCTGTCGCCATATTCCATATTCTTTGCCTTATTGTGCCCCTATTCTTATTCTTTAGCGGCTTGCCTCTTCTCAAGCTCTATGTTAATTGTTGCGATGTTAGTCTGCGCCTCTATCAGCTTTTGGTACTGCTGGTTGAGCATGAGGGCCAGCGCCTCGCTTGTCTGGTCTGCGGCCATTACGACTTGTGGTTTTTCTGCGTTCTTTTTCAAGTTCTTTGTCATGTTTCTTCGCCTTCTCTCTTAAATAAATTTACTTGTCTAATTTCGCCTTTGCAACCTCTGAGGCTAGTTTTTGTTCGAGCATGTCCATGAGCCAGATAGATGTTGCCATCAAAGTCGTGCCGTTGATTTCGTGTGCCCTTTCTTCTTCCGGCGTTACCTCGTGTTCAATTAGTATCTTGGCCATAATATCATTCCTTTTATGCCAATTCCACTGTTTTTACTGTGCCTCCGTCATTGAAACATAAATATATTTTATTGTCATCACTATCTTTCCATATAACAGTTTCACTTGTGTCGCATTGGGTAGCCCCTGTTCCTGCAGCAGGTTCTGCTGATTGAGTCAAAAATCTGGGATAAAAACCCGCCGAACCCACAAAAGATACATCTCCTGTAGCGGATATTGCTGTGTAATTCGTATTATCGTCGCCGAATTTAGAATCACCGACTACTTGCAATTTAGTATCAGGAGTGGCTGTGCCAATCCCTACCTTTTGATTTTCGTCAATCGTTAAAGCAAGAACGTCTGACCCATTCTGCGAAGTGTAAAAATTCAGTTTACTATCTCGTGTACTCCCATCTGCGGGGTCATAAATACCGGCTCTTGAGGATACTATTTTCCCACCCGCCCAATTCCCGTGAATAAAAATTATTGAGATAGTTTCAGTACCTCCAGGGGCTGAAAGATTTTTTAAGTAAACCGGAACATCGGCATCGACAAGTCCTTCGGAAGCTAAAATACTACCTGCTTTATTCACTGTGAGTGTATCATTTATTATCAGACCACCCAATCCTACCATATTCCTGTCGGGGTCTATGGTCAATGCAAGATTATTCGTATTGTTTAATGATGTATAAAACCTCAATCCTCCGTCAGCGTTTGCACCAGATGAATAATTAGCAGTGCGATACGCCACAATCTTGCCAGCAGTAAAGTTTGGCCCGCCCTGAAATATCAGGGACGCGATAGATGCCGAAGAAGCATTGTCGGCATTTCCTATAATTGTTGCGACATCCCCACCGCCAACATTTTTTGAAACTGTTATTGGCCCCGATGCAATCGTACCATTTATTGCAAGACTGCTGCCGGATGGGGTAATAGTCAAAACTCCAGCCGGATCAACAGCAAATATAGCATTATCAGCCCCGTCAAAGCTCAGTTTTAGCTGATTGCCAGCATGGAGTATCTCTAATTTAGTATCAGGGTCAGTTACACCAATGCCAACGTTGCCATTAGTAAGCAAACGCATTATTTCATCTAATGTCCCACCAGAATCAACAGAAAAAATCATATCAGCGTTTCCAAACCCACCTAAAATATCATTCTTTACCCTAATTTCTCCTTCATAATCTGTGTTTGAACCAACTTTTTGAGAACGAAAACCTAAAATAGCTTCAGCATGTGCACCTAACCTTGTCCCAGCATTTATGTATATCTTTGCGTCAGCATTAGACTCGTGTACTTCAAGCTGAAACCCTGGCGTTGTCGTCCCAATCCCCACCCTATGATTAACAGAATCTACATATAAAGTATCGGTGTCAACTGTTAGGCCGAGAGAGGTAAGTGTGCCTGTTGAAGTTATGGCCCCGCAGCCAATCGTGCCCACGTTTGTAAAATTGTACCCGCCCACGCCCCAGTTCCCCGTCAGCGCCCTTGTGCCGCCGGCAAGGATGTATTGCGTGTGGTCGTCGCCGCCGAGGCCACTAATCGAGCCGTGGTCTACGCCGGACTGGTTAAGGCTCAATGTGTCGTTGGTCAAGACAATAGGCGCAGTAACCAACAAATTTGTTCCATCCGAAATATCCACAATGGGTGTATATCTACCTCTCATTCGTTATTCCTCTCGGCCACATCTTGCGCAAAAGCACCCCTTAGATTTTTAGATAATTGAAGCCACTCTCTTTGGAGTTGCGTGTATTGCCTTGCTCTTGTTTTGTTTTTGACTCTTGTTAAAATTGACTCACTGGTGATAGGAAATTCGGGATAAGTAGCTTGCCAATTTCTTAACTTCTTTTGTATTCTGTCAGTAATTGTCTTGCTTTCGTCAGGCCATTTACTATAATTGTCTGGGAGTCCACCAGTGCCCTGAGATAATTCATTTAACTCAATCAAATCCAAGGCCACACTGTCGGCTATATCATCATACTCATTCTTGACTGCATGAAATGCTTCTATGAATAGCCTTTGTTCGCTTTCGTCAACTGGCCTAAAACCAAACGCCTTCTTCCATAAATCTTCTATTTCAAGTTCGTACTGCTTTCTTTGCTTTGCATCAAATGTTGCCGTGTCTTGCTCTAATGCTTTTGTGAGAAATTGAAATTGCTTTATTGTTGGTGAAGATTGTGCAAGAGAATCTAATGCGCGATTGGCAAGCCCAACTTCTTTAGCCACTTCATTGCTTGCCATGTCAGTAACTAATTTCACTATTTGTTGACCAGAAGGACCAAGTACGGTATTGCCTATTTTTTCTGGAATTGTTCTGCCATAAGGAACATCTATGGGACTAATCGAGCCACTCATGTCAACTCCAACTAAAGCAGGAAGTCCAAATGCCACTATGTTAGCAACATCCTCTCCGTATTCCTTTTTGATTGAGTTGTATAATTTGTATGCAATATAACCCCCACCCAACAAAGCAGCTATAGACGAAGTCAACGCTTTTAATCCACCAACTAAGGCAAGGGCAGTAACCCATCTTGCCGCGCCACCATATCTGCCTTCTCTTATTAGGCGAGAAAATAGTTCAAGATTTTTAATTTGGAACCGCTTGAATTGTAAAATAGTGCCGCCTATTGGCCCCCTCATGGCTCTTGGAACATCGCCGCCTGTATAAGCAAACTGAGTAAACAATTGTCCTCTTAGAGCGCCATAGCGCGCAGCCTCTAATTCTGAATACTGTATTTGTTTTCTGGCATAATCATACAGGGCCAAAAAAGCCACCCCTTGATTGCGAATTTCGGATGCACCGGCGGGTAGAAACCTTTCAAACTTGCGCCCTCTTGCTGCGAGCGTTTCGTGAAGCTTTCCCGCTACACCGAAAACCTTGTGTTTTTTTAATAAAGCCTGTCCTTTTTTAGAATAATACAATCCGTACCCGCGAAAAACACCTTTTGTTCCTACTACGGGCCATAATGTTTGAAGTGGTTGTAATGAATTAAGAACATAAAAACGACCAGTCTGAAGTTTTGTCCAATATTGAAACGCCTTAATGTGGCTTGCCCATCTTTCGAGAGCAAAGGGTTTCACGTAATCTCCTAAAATGGGCGTTCGTTCAAATAATTGGTCTAATGCCTTACTTGCTACAGTTCGCTTAGTGCCCCAAATAAAATCTTTAGTATCTTCTAAATAATTTGCCCACCCCGTAAGCCCTTGTCCTTTGACTGCTTCTATTAAAGGCTCAACATCTTTATTCATTTGGGTAAGATGTTTCCATCTTTGAAATTGAGTTGTTTGTGCTTCCCATACTTTAAGAAAATCCGTTGAAAAACCAGCTTTCCCTTTTCTCTTTAGTAACGCCCCCCACCACTTCTGTTTCTTGGCCTTGAGTCCGATTATGCCATGTAAAGCATCTGATATTTCAGTCTCGTCTATTTCGGCGGCGCGCTGTAATTGATTTCTTAGTATTCCGTATTGTGCCTTAGTCAATCTTAAAACGTCTAATGGAATATTTAGCTCCGGCGTGGCAGCTAATTTTATTGTATCATAGTCTTTGTGTCCCTCTGCTTTGCGAGCCATTTTCCAGTCTAAAAGTTTGCGGTAGGCTTCTGCACGAGTTTCAGCCCTTCCTATGAAGTGTTTTTCTAATCCCTTTTCGCCGAGTTCTTCGTAGAATAAATTGTATTGGCCAAAGAATATATGTTGGATATGACTCCACTGTTTACCCCAGTCATCGGGCACTTGTTTAATTGCAAATTCATTAGACAATTCAACCTTTGTTTTATTGACAATTGTGGTAGTTGGCTTTTTGTCAATTTTTTTCGGCTTGCCTTTTTTGGTTACTTTTATTCCGGCCTTTCTGGCCATCGCCTGAAGTTCAACCAATGTTTTCTTTTGGTTTACCAAAGAACGCAATTCTCGTTTTTGCTTGATAACCTCTTGCCGAGTTGCCTCGTCTTGCATTTTGAAATGTTTAAGTGTTGACTTAACTTTTGCCGGAATTGATTTATCGGCGTCTATTTCGGACGGAGAAAAATGCTTATCCATTAATTCAAAAAACTTTGCTCCCCTGTCTGCCCTATACTCTTTCGGTAAAGTTTTGTATATTGCCTGGTCGTTACGCAAGGCGGCTTGAATGTCGTTGTTCATCTCCATTCCGGTTGTTGCCATGGTTTCTGCTGCCCTGATAATGGTTGGATTGCGAGTGTTTTGGGCTTGGTTGACTGGTGTTAAAATTGTGTTCTGTAAAATGCCTATGTCTTTCTGAGACAAAGGTACATCTATATTAGGATGTTCTGCTCCTATCTCGTTTACTACACTGACCGGCGGCAACTTTAAGAAGCCGGCGTTGCGTTGCCTTGTAACCACAGACTTCGCCGCCTCTGTAACCGCCTCTGCTGGGGCTTGGGTCAACTTACTATATAATTCAGGAGTAACATATTTTGAGAAAACTTTATGCACTTCTGGTAATTTTGCAGCAAACATAGAATCAGAAATATAACCCTTAAGTAAACTGCCCATAACTTCTTTTCGTAGGGTTTGAGGGTGCACGCCTTCAAAACCTTCCATTTCTTCTATTTTTTTCATGTAAGATTTAGCTAAATCTTTTCCATCCGTATCAATCGCATTATTTAATTCAAAACTAAAATTACCTTTATGCGTTAAATCCCAAATTGCTTTATGTCTAAGTTCATGCTCAACACTTTCTGGCGTAGCATTAGAATATAAAGTTATGGTATTTTTGCCTTCATCAAAAGTGGCATTATGTAGAGATGTTTTAGCTAAACGAATTATTTTAACATCAGGAGCAAATTTACTTATTCTTGCTTCCACCTTCCCCTCTGTAACCGCCTCTGCGGAGACAGGTTGGGTTTGAGCTGGCAGTCTCTTGCGAAGTTCATCAATAGGTATTTGCGACACTTCTAAATCTATGTCTTTCTCTATCTGCTGTACTTTCCTACCAGCTTTTTTGCTTTCTGGTGTGCCAAATTCAGTTTTTGAATAATCATCAACAGCCTTTTGGTATTTATCCGAAGAATCTCTTATCTGCTGAACTACTATTTCTTCTTCTTGCGATAATGCTGATTGTCCTGTCTCTCTTCTCTGATGTAATCTTTCCCAAAAAACAGGGGCGTCTTTGTGTTGTTTTGGTATGGGCAAAGACAGTTCTGCCGCCTCTGCTGCTTTGGGGGGTGTGATTGCACCCTTTTTAGGTTTTACGACCTCTGTGGGACGTACAGGCGGCTTCTTGGCCACCTTAGCTGCCTCCGCCGCGGCCCTTTCCGCTTCTTTAGCTACATCCTGTGCCTTTTTAGCACCTGAATTCCAGTATGCATTCAAGACGGCTTCTTTTTTTGCGGCCTTAGTAATCTCCTCCCCGACCAATCTGGTTAGCTTCTTTAATTGAGCTTCTTGAGCCGGTGTAGGTTCAATACCAAATCTTGCCCTGAATTGTTTTTTGGACTCTGCTAAAAACTCATCAGAAAACGGCCTCTTACCGGCATTCATTAAACGAGGAAATTTGCGCCACATCTCGGTATAGGCTCTGCTTGCAGTAAGTTTAACCGCTGTGCCGAATTTGGTTGCTCCTAATATTTTCCCAGATGCTCCGACAACAGGGCCTAACGCAGATAATCCGATACCCCACAAAGTACCTGCCCAAGCTGATTCAGATACATGTGCACCAAATGTTTTTTGTTGTTCTTTTAATTTTACTAATTTTGGCTTTTGCTCATTTAGATAATCTATAACCACTTGGCGATATTTTTTAGTTTGTTCGGTTTCTTGTTCAGAACCAGTAAAAGGCAAGTCTTTTAATATTGCTTCGGCTTCTGATATGTTCTTATTAAATTGTTCCACAAAAGAAACAACTTGCTTTTGACCTTCTTCAAATTCTCCCTTTTTTAACACTGCACCTGCCACAGACCAAGTGGTTAGAAAAGCGGTATTCTCAGGAGCGAACCGCAAAAACGCCACAAGAGCATCTTTGCCAAGTCTCTTTAACCCCTCTTTGCTAAGCGTCTTTAGCGCTTGCGCACCGCCTACTTTGACAATTTCTTTGGTCAAGAATGGCTGAGAAAGTTTTGCTCCAATAGCCCCCAAAGCACGAGTTAATCCAGTAACCTTAAATAACCCCTTCAAGGCATAAAATTCAGCAGCTTTTTCTACACTCCAGCCCAAACCTTCCGGTGATTTCTGAAACCATTTAGGATTATTTACAAGTTCGTCATTGTATAAGTCATTTATTTCCTTAGTATTGGCAAGACCTAATTCTGTAACTATCTTTCCACCGACCCTTGTTAAGATGTGTCTGCCCGCCATGTACGCATCAAAAGCCGCTCTCTTGATAGAGTTCATGTTCCAGTAGTATTCAGGCTTGGCCAGTCCTTCATATCCAAATATAGACTTCAGCAAGGTCTTTTCTTCCGGTGCCGCCCTAAGTTCTAAGGGTTGCTTTACTTCTGAAGTAGGTTCTGGTAAATCGTCAGGGTCGGCTATCTTCGCCATTTCATTATAGTTGAACTCGGCAATGTCTAATGGTATGCTGAGTTCTGTCGAAAAATCAAACACATCCTTAGCTACTTTTTCTACATCAGTTTCGTTAGGTTGACCCTCATAAAGACCAACAACGGGTTCGTCTATTCTAATGTCATTAGAACTGAACCTCGACCCAGCAGGTGGCGATAATAAAGTGTCAGTTTTGTTAAACCTTGAACCCATTATGGTTTCCTGAAAAATTCACCCGTCTTGGCGTCTTGAAATTCTGTACCGGATTTTAATTTGTCATATTCGGCTTGGGTATCAATAACCGGTCTTCGTGTTATTTCCTTATCGCCTTGACCTCTGAGATGTGCTGACTTGTTTTGCATGTCTTTGTAAGTAGGTGTTTTATCGTTAGCAATTCGTTCGTCAATCCAATCTAATAACTGTAGGTTTAATTGTCTAATTTCTTCGGTTTCTTCTGGGGCTGTAATAAGTCTGTCAAGCCATCCCCCCTCAATTTGTGAAATTGCTCGTCTATTATTTTGTATTGCCGATTCAATATCTGGAACCAAATGCTTAGGGTATGGATTATTTAATTTATCTATAGCCCAACGAAAATCGTTGTCGCTTATTGTTTTTTGTCTATACCGCATGTCAAGCAACTTTTTCATTGCCGTTTCTCTGTCCGTTCCGAACTTAGAATAAGTAAGTACAATATCTGTCATTGCCGCCGCGCCGGATGGGTTAGATATTATCAGCCCTGGATATGGCGGCTCAAAAGATGCCTTAGAATATGCCAACCAGCTTTGTTGGTTTAGTGTGTCCTTACCGGTTAATCCAAAAATACCAACGCCGAGTTCATCCCCTTCGTCAAGACGACTGGCAACAATCTCGTTAGGTTTTAACTCCTTGTTCATTAACTTAACAAGGAAATCTTCATTTACTTGCATGTCTGCTTTTTTATTCAAGTCAAGGATTTTTCTTTCATCTGCTAATTGTGTATTATCTATGTTTTTTCTTTTTGCATTTTTCTCTGAAGGCAACATTGTTGTGTTTTGAATTAGCTTTTTGGCGTCTTCATACCTTGCGTATTTAGGGTTAATTAAAACATCAGATAAAATTCTATTTTTATTATCTTCTTGTTCCCCCGCCTTCCAATACGGGGCCATTGCCTTGTCGGTAAGTAAAACATCAGGATGATTCAATATTTCGTCAACCGGTAATTCTTGGTTTGCAAGTGTTTCAAATGTATTTGTATATTGCCTTAAAGTGTCGTTCCTTTGAAAGTCTAGTTGTTTGGCTCGATAAATATTATTTATTCCTGCTAATTTTCCTTCTTTTGCAAGCATCGCAAAGTTTCTAAATCGTCTTGCCACACTTGCTCTTGCCCTTTTTGTAAGTCGTTCTATTTCTGAGTCATATAAATCAGATATTCTTTTGCGATTTTCTGCAGCTTGGTTTCTGTCAAGTAAAACTTCTAATCTTGCCTTTTCACGTTCGTCGCTAATTGTCTTATTTAAGTCGGCGCCACTACTTGCCAAAAAAGCGTCATCTTCTTGTTTTTGCCGTTCCAACCCAATCTTGTACAGTTCCTGCCCAATCCCCTCCAGTGCCCTCGCAGGTGCATCCGCAGCTACGTCAACAGGCGATGCGAGCGGTGCGCCAACTACAGCCGGCAATACTCGTCGTCTAACTTTTGGTATAGGTGGCATATTGTTTCCTTATGTTCCGCCAAATCCTGTAAGTAGTGTTCCGGCGGCAGACAACGTGGCTGCGCGCTTTTTATTCTTGCCTCTTGCTATTGCGGAACGCCCCTTGAATCGCTGTATCTCCGCCTCTTGCAATGAAAACCCTCTGCCCTTAAAAGCGTTTTCAAGTATCTGCATCCTGTCGGCCTCGAACTTCTCGGCTCTATCGTCAAGAACAAGCGCAGGAGAACCTTTAAGTTGAACGCCAGACTTCCCTATTATGGCCAGTGCACGACCGGCAAACTCTTCGCCCTCTTCGCCCATGAGTTCAGCTTGAACACGTCCACGCCTGAGTTTTTCTGCGGCTTCGCGTTCTTTGAGTTTGGCGTTTTGCTCAAATAGCGCAGCGTCCGCCTCGGCTTGTACTTCCGCTGCTCTTCCAACCTGGAACTGACCAAATACACTTGCTGCTATTCCTGTTGTTAAAAGAGTTTGGCCAATTGTAAAAGCACCAGCAGTTCCGAACAATCCTGTTGTTGCAGCAACACCACCAAGTGCAGCTTTTCCTATTAGTAACGGAGCCATTATATAATCCTCACGTACATCGCCGCGTCTTTATCGCCTATAAAGTTTTTCATTTTACTTTCCCAGTTGAACCCCAAGTGTTGCACCATACGTATAGCCTCTGGAAAATCATATTCTACATAAGCCTGCAATCGGACAATGCCGTGCAACTTAATAAACCTGTCCATCCACTCTTTAATCAATCGGTAAACCAGTCTGATATGTTTACCGGATTCACAACCTAAATCCACCCAGCACCATGCGGTTGTTGTGTTTATCAACCTAAACCCACCTATTCCTAAAGGAACACCTTCGTGTTCAAGTGTAAACATATAGTCAATTTGTTCCGGCTGTTGCTTTTGAACACCCCTGCTAACAGAATGGTCTGCGATATAATCCAAATCCTCTTGTGTGGTTTCGCGGAAGTTCATTTATTATGTACCCCTACGTCTAACACGACACCCCTGCACGTCATTGGAAGCGGCTCATCCTGAAGGATTATCAAGTCCGCGTCTCTGTCGTAACCGTCATTCAGCGGAACCTCTTTTATGCCATCGAATAACGTTGTGCCAAACGACACGGTTTCGAGCGCATCCGTGCTTGGGCCTACCTTGCCCTTGAGCGTCTGGTAGAAGCTCACGATTGCCTTGGTTATCTTCTTGGTCAGTATTATGCCCATTCCCTCTATATCGAGCTTGGACGGCTTCACAGTGCTTGTGTAGCCTAACCCTACGTGGTCTGGTGAACCCGTAACCGCGCCGGACGCGACTACTTGGTCTATTCCCACGACACCAGCAGTAACAATCTTGACAGTCTCGCCGTCAAGATGTGTATAGTCCTCTGGATAAGTGGTCGCGCGGGCTTGGCCCGTAGATGTCCAGTCTGAATTAGCGGCGGAGGTACTGCCGTTTATATCACTATCAACGAAATGTGCGTTAGCAAGTGTTGCCATATTCTGTCTTATTCTTTCTCTATATTCTCTCTTCGCTTAAAACAACTCCCAGGCCAAGCAATTTCATCGGCAAGGGTTCGTCCTGCGTTATGTATATATCCGCGCTCCTGTCCAGCGTGCCGTCAAACGGCAAATCTACATGACCTGTGAATAGTGCACCATCCGTGTCAAGCGGGTCGCCAGAGGCGCGAAGTACCATTGAGGTCAGCTTTGCTACGCTCCTGCCGTAATCACCACCAACAGTCTCATTTACATTAGGAATAATCTTGCTTATTCGCTTAACATTAACCTCGCCATTTATCTTCATGGGCAAGATTGTACTTGTGTATGCAAGCCCTACATGATTTACGGTAGTATTGTCATCAAGGGTTATATCTCCACCGGACACTGTATCTGTGCCGAGATACGAACCATCTCCCAGGACTTGTACTGTTTCTCCGTTTAGGTGAGCGTGGTCGATTGGCATAGCTGTTGTTCGTTGTTGTAATCCTGTCTGGATTTTGTAGGGTGCGCCGGACTTCCAAATATGCCTTGGATAATCATTACCTTCATCTATTTGCCAAATATTATTAAAGTCCCAACTCACGTCGGTAAAAGTTGATTCGGTCTGCATAAGGGTTGTTGTGGATTCGGTTATATTAGCAATATCACCATCCTCGCCGTGGTCGTCAAGGCCAAGTGTTTCTATATTACCATCCCAAAAACAATCTGTATAAGTTTGGGAGCCACTAAGTGTATTTCCTGCAAACCCGCCTGTATTTTGTAATACGGTTCCAGAAAATACAACAGCCGAATAACAATTAGTGATTATCGGAGTATTTCCAAAACCACCGATTAAACCTCCCGAAAACGATAACTTGGCACCAGCCGCACCCTCTGAGATTGTTCCAGTACCATAACAATCTGTTATTGTAGTAGCTATTCCCGCCACATAACCCATTAACAGTCCTGCGTAATTAAACGAATTTGGATTCGTGGCATTTATAACAACATCCGCCCCGCATCTGTCAATATCAGACCCACTACCTAATATCCGGCCACCAATACCACCGTACCAAGAACCGCCGGCACTTGTGATAGTTATTGTTCCCTGCACATAACAATCTCTTACATTACAGGTCGTTGCCGTTGTCTGTCCGAATAATAAACCAACGCTGCTTGACCTCGCATTTACTGTCATGGTAATAACCACATTTGTTAAAACAACACGCTCAACTGTGGCGCTTATCATTTCTCCAAAAAACCCAACGCCATTATGTTTAGAATCGTCTCCGGCCAAAAGGCTTTGGTCATAAGTTACATTGGATATGGTATAATATCTTCCATCAAACGTACCGGTAAACTGGTTTTCGCCACCATTGTCAATATGCCTGCCGCCTATTGGCTGCCATTGTGCTATTTCGCCACAATCTATATCGTTAGCTAATTCATAATCGCCGTTAGATGGATAATCGGCATCATAACTTATTTTCTGTAATTGTTCCGCTGTACTAATACTTATTTTGTTCGGGTCGGACGGCGGGTATTCATAGTTAGCGCTTTGCCAGTTATCAAGACCACTTGTACCTGTTATATCAGAGTCAACGAAATGTGCATTGGCTTTGGTTGTCAAAACGCTCTCGTACTGAAATATTCGATATACCTCTTGGCCGCTCCACCTATCGTTCTTTTAATACTTGCCCAGATTTGGTCCTCCTCGCCTGTTCCTGGTATTATCGCAACGCTCTCGAAATCGCTGTCAGATGTATTATCTGCGGTAATAGACCTGCACCATGACCATACGTCCTGAGACTTTTCGTAACTCATTACAGCCATTTCACCATCACTACGGACACACCATAGCATCGGGTCGGGGGTTCTCTGATAAGCCATGTCCACGATTGTAGATTCTGTGATATGATTAGCAAATACAGTAAGGTCTTCCGCTATCATAGAATCTTTCTCGAAGTCGTAATGCATCTCTCTTATTCTTCTACCACCACGCTGGACAAACAAAATAGAATCACCGACAAGTTGTGCTTGTATATCCTCAGAGCCGTAAGTGGATTGTATTTTAGCTGTTACGTTAGTTGGAGTTAATGCTTCTTTATCATTAGACGCGCCAAGTACATGCTCGCCGCCATAAGTACCAAGTATAAGCGAGTTTTTGGAAACCATCCACCTGATTGCGTTTTGCCTTCCAGAGCCGATAAGGGTAAATATTATAGCATCATCATCCAGAACGCCCTCTGTCATATCGGTAAAATCGCCCGACTTCGTTCCCCATATTGTAAGCGGGAAAGACGCAGAACCGGCGAACGTAAGTCTTTCCTCCGGTGATATTGCTATTGTATTAGACCAACCCCTGAAGTTGCTCCACGCCCCTTCTGACCATCTATGGGTCTTGTCGGTCGAGCCAAGCGTTTGCCTGACCGTGCCGGTAGCCACAGTAGTAGAGGATACATCTGTTATTTCAACTATTCCAACATGAGATGTATCCCGCACCGAAAATTGACCTTTCGCCGAACCAGAAGTAAATTCTGTCATATGTATTCTATAAAAAGCATCATCAATTTCTTCTGTCCCGTCGAATTGTAAGTTAGGTGCCGCAACCGTTGCAATGGTTTCCCATACAGAGCTGTCATAGCTCCTCTCTAACTTCATTACCCCTACCCACGTTCCGGTTGTAATAAAGTCCCACTTAACCCCTTTATAAACCAGAAGCGATTCTGAATTGCCAATAGAAGTAAACGATTTACTTACCTCGCCAGCCTCCATGGAATGTACTATCTTGAACAACGCGCCTGTGATAGACTTGAGAGTTTGAGATGTCCCGACCGCCGCAGCACCGGTTGCGCCACTTGGTTCATGGCCAACAGTAGTTCCATCTACGAAAGGTGCAAACGCAGAGTTGTCCGCATTTGTGCCAGTGGCGGTCAGTGTAATACTTCCGGTAGTATCAGATGGGGTTATGTGCGCAGTTGTTACGGCGTTTATACTTTGAAACGGACCCGTACCAAAGTCAAGTTCAGATAATACAAATGTTGTTGCGTTTGTTCTTGATAACTTTCTCTGCTCATAGCCTGGGTGCGTTATATACATAACATCGGCGGACTGCTCGATTTTAAGGCCGAACAAATCCGCCGTTAGGTAGGGAGAAGGAATCTCGTATATAGGATATGAATCGGTAGTAAGAGAGTTGGTTGTCGCCTCTCCTGGGGTTCCTGTTCCCGTAATATTTAACCATTGTATAGGGTTTCCGTCTGAATTCGGGTCGCCGCCTGTTCCATCGCCCCCTGCGTTTGTTGCGATATGCCCGATTAAACATCCGTATATTTTGTCGGCAGAAGATGTTTTTACCTGGTCGCCCGCGACGTATGTTGTACCTGTTACCCACGCCGAGGTATCCGCCAGAAGCACGCCCGTAAATCTGCCGCTATTTGCATAGAATCTTATGTATTGATTGCCAAACTCTAATATGTATGCCTGACTGACGGAATAAACGAAATCAATTGTTCGTACTTTTGCAGTAGATGCCTGCCCGATTGAATCTTTTGTCGCGCCGGAGAAATATGTTCCAGGTCTGCGCTCGGCCCCGCCATAAATCAAGGGATAGAAATTCTCCATTTTCCGGCAACCCATCTGATATGCCTGCTGGTCAATTCTCATATCCATGAGCGGAGATATTTCGCCCTTGTTGAGCGATTGCACAATCTTGTTGGTTTTCGCGATTAGAACCTCCCATAAAATGCCGTGAGATTTGTCAGCGCCGTTGCATCCGCCTCTGTTGTCCTGAACTCAATCAACCAATATCTATAACCGGTAGTATCAAACCAAAGAGACCCTACAGAGTTGCTGTTTCCGCTCTCGTCGGTACTTGCTATTGCTTTTGGCCAATTATGCCACGTTACTATAATTTGGTCGCACCAGAATGTGTTTGCTATTGCCGTATTATTGTGGGGCCACGCAACGACTGCTTGTGTTCCAGTTGTGCAAGTCCCCTGTGCTATTCTCTTGGCTGGGCCATTTTCATTTCTCCACGCCGTTAAATACCATATTGCATTTCTGCTGTGAGCGGAACTGCCGGCGATGTATATTTCCATGCCATTTGTTTCAAGGTTGTGCGTAAGAGATTCGTGCTCGGTCGAATTATCCGTCCATTCGACATTATCTTTGAGTAAGTCAAGTACGCCCGTTGTCGGGCGCTGTGCATAATCTCCTTCCGTGGTCAGATTGAGAAGGGTGTCCTCTGCTCCTGTAGCACGCATAGGCCAGATTTTGTGTGATGGTGTAGTTAGGTTCACACTCCATATCTCCATCGCGTTTGTTCATAAAAGTCTCTTATTTGAACGGCGCTTCGCTCTGTGGTATAAATTCTTACGTCATCAATGAGGCC
>SDBU01000740.1_pt1 | contig 46616 bp, 76 predicted proteins | sample 2277071 | NCBI WGS metagenome assembly SDBU01 (sample SAMN10397929, study PRJNA504765) | marine sediment metagenome | isolation source: marine sediment core GS08_GC12, 126 cmbsf | place: Arctic Ocean: Gakkel Ridge, Loki's castle | collected 2008
GTCGGGGTTGTGGTCGGGGTCGCGGTCGGGGTCGCGGTCGGGGTCGGGGTCGCGGTCGGGGTCGCGGTCGTGGTTGTGGTCGCGGTCGGGGTCGGGGTGAGGCCCCGCCCCTTTTGGAAAGGACGTAGCGATGATATGGGTGTGCTGGACTGTGCTGGCAGCTCCTATTGTCTTTCCGTTCTTAGGAATGGCATGGCTGCGCTGCAAGCAACAGCGACGTCCGATTCACAAATGGGAGCAGGCATACTTGTTGACCGGTGACATGCGGAAAGCCGTGGCGTGGCAAACTGAATGTGATGCAGCTCATCTGCCAGGCGACTGTCTACTGTGCGGCGCCGATTAACCCCGCACCTTTTGGAAAGGACGTGACGCATGCCAATCGTAGCGATGTATCACGCTGAATGTGACAGATGCGAACGGGGCCTGGCAACCACCTACGACAACGTAGCGGAACTTATGGTGCATCTGTCCGGCAAAGAGTGGAGGTTTACCCGAACGGTGGTCGGCACCGCGGTCGATTCGCTCTTGCTTTGCTCTGAGTGCCGGGCCAAATCGGCCAAAATGAAGGCAGGGGGTGGCGCATGAATGGTACGAGGTCCAGTGCGAAGTTGGTGAATATCAAGGCCAAGGTCGTTCGGCGGAAAGCCAAGAAGAAGGTGGCCAAGAAGAGGAAGACTCGTCGCAAACCGAAAGAGCAGACGTGTTGGGCTCTAAAGTTGCCGAACGGGAAATGGGTAACAAGATATAGCCCGTTGTGGGGGCGGATTTTCCGTCTCACTGAAACGAAGGCGGATACCGTGCTATCCGATTATCCAGGCAGGCCGCAGCGCGTGAAGTTGGTGGAGGTCGAGCCGGTGGAGGACTGACATGGCAATCGATTCGATGCTTTACGGGGCAGAACACGTCGCCGACCTGGAGGCCGAGAACGCGCGGCTGCGGGAGATGCTGCCATCAGTGCGCAGGCTTCGTGAAATCGCTGATTGGATTGACGAGGCCGTCCGCATGTTCCCCAATTTCGGATTTGAGATGCAGAACGATTTGCGGCGTTGGGCTAACGTCGTGGACAAAGCCCTGGAGGCCAAGCCGTGAATATACGAGAAGTCGAGCAGTCTTGTGCAGATGCGTGCCATGACATGGAAGTAGAAATCGCCGACGTGCGCCGCCAACTGCACGCCGAGCAAGAGCAGGTGCAGCACTGGAAAGCGAGATGGCAGGATTATGGGCGCGCGGCTCAACGGGCGGCACTCGCCTACGAGGCCGAGGCGGCGGTCATGCGCGAGGCGCTGGAGGCTGCCGATGATTTTACCGGCCATTCGGTGCGTTGCACAGGTGATCGGCTGCATCCAGAAGCCACGTGCGATTGCGGTCTACTGGAACTCAATGAGATGGTAGCTGCCGCCCTGTCCACGTCCCTAGCCGGGCGCGGGCGGCTGGTCGCGGAGGTGGTGGAGGCGGCTCAGCGAGAGTGTCGCTGTCACACAAGTGTCGCTAGTGGGCGCTGCCCATGCACGCTCTGCAAAAAGGTCAACGCGCTCGACGCGAAGGAGGACGGCGATGGCGACGATCATCGGGATTGATCTAGGGCCGGAGCGAGTGGCGTGATAGACAAGTCTATGGCCGAGGACGTAGTGCGTGACGCGGTGCAGTCAGTCATCGCCAAACTCTCCCCGGATACCGGGGTTCTTCCCTGGCAAGGGGCGGGGGTAAAGCTAATCAATGCTTTGGTAGCCGCTGTGTCTAATAAGAAATATGCTTGGGCCTACCGAGACGTAGCCAACGGCAACCCCACCGCCAAGAAGAAGCTGGAACTGATGGTAGACAAACCTGGCGAATGGATGCACAAAGACATTGATGTGCGCGCGTCAATGTTGGCTGGTGAAGTCGACTACCCGAGCCCTTACCTGACTGGAGAGTTGTGCCGAACGGTCGTGATGGGCGATGGCCAAGCATGCTCTTGTGGGCAGGTGACGTGGAGGCTCAAGCTATGACGATCATCGGGATTGACCCCGGGCAGGAACGGTCGGCGTGGGTCTACTACGAAAGCGACAAATCCGACCCTGAAGTTGAAGCGGCAGAGGCGGATAATCGGGTCGTGGCTCAAGTCGTGGACGACCGCAGCGGTTGGTCCTGTTCAGGGCTTGTTATTGAGTGGCCCGTCTCGTATGGCCTGCCGGTCGGCAACAGCATTTTCCAGACCTGCCGGTGGATCGGCAAGTTCGAGTCAGCCTTCAAAGGGTGCTGCGTATTCGTCACCCGCCCCGACATCGTGCGCCACTTCTGCGGCCGCACCCACTACAAAGACCCGGACACCGGGGCGAAACGGGGCGTGACCAAGGCCAACGTCAAGGCGGCGCTCTACGAGCGGTTCGGCGGCGACCGCAAGTCAGCCGTTGGCACCAAGAAGAACCCTGGCCCGCTGCACGGCATGAAGGGCGACCACGTGTACGACGCGCTGGCCTGCGCCGTGTGGTACGCCGAGACGATGGAGGACGGGCGATGATCCCCGATGCGCAGTTTAGTCAGGTCGTCAAGAAATACGAAGTTGCGATTAGGGGGTTCGAGGAACTGGTCCGCATGCAGAATGAGGCGATAAGGCTATTGAGAGAGGTGGCAAAGGAACATCGTGCCTTAGCCGTGCTAAAGCAGGAGGCCGACGCATGACGACGGGCGAAGTGCGAGCCAAGTACCTCGAAACATTTGATGATGGGAGCCGAGGGGTTCGTCCCGCCGGCCTCGTGTTCCGTATGTCCGAACTTGGGCGAGAGACCCCATTTTGCTGTGCTGTCTCGCTCATCATCTCCGAAGCGACCGCGGAGAAGGACCGACGGATTGCGGAACTGGAAGCGATAGTCAAGGGCGCCATCCCATACGTGACGCGCGCTATCGCTACGTCAAGCATGAGCACGAATCCAGCAACATGCCGCCAGACCGCAGCCCAGGGGTTTGCGGCGAAGTGCTGCCGAGCGATTGGGAAGAACTTGTTCAACCTTGCAGCGGCGGAGGACGACCATGAACCGACCTGACCTCGACGCCATTCGCAAGAGGGCCGACGCGGGAGCGTGAAGCCATGACCAAGCGGACCAGGGTGCCGAACAAGGCCCCTAGCAGGCCGGCCAGTGGACGATCTGCCCAGCGATGGACCCTGTGGGCATGAGGCGCGTTACGTCTGTCCTGGGCCCCTGCCCCATCTGCCGGGGCGAACTGCACACACTAGGCCGGATTCGGGCCCGGTGGTGGCTTAAGTGCGGGGGCTGCGGCGCTGAGATCCAGCAGGTCCAGAGCAACCAGCAGCGGGCCGACCAAGCTAGTCGTGGAATTAGACTTGCCGGCCAGGAACCGGTAGCCGGCGTTATGCCTGGACACGGGCAGCCCAGACTCCCGCAGGAGCCGGCCGACCGACCAGCCCCGGCGGAGACGCTCAGCGTTGATTAGATCGCGGAGATCAGGCATCAGGATCGGCCTGGGCGATGGCCGCGCGAAGGGAACCCACGACAGCCGCCACGTCGTTGTCGTTTAGAGTCTTGTGCAGGACCATCCCATACAGTTTGCTCTCGGCGTCCTTGCACGCCGCCAGCAGATCCGCGTGGCAGTTGACAGCATGGACGATCATCGCGGCGTTGGCGTCGGCCATGTCGCACCCGGCGTCGCAGGCACCCCCGAACCGCCCCGCGTCGTGGACTTTGCGCCCCTCAGACCAGAGGGCCTTGCCTACTTTCCACGGGGGGGGGGCTATAGCTTAGATTCGCCCATCGGCCAATCCCCCTCGGCCTTGGTGATACAGGCCCGCAAAAAGGCGAGCGATGCTGACTCCTCGGGCGAGCCCTCTACAGAGTCCAGGTGGGTGCGCATCGCATCCATTACGGTCTTGACCATGTCAAGTTCGGCGCGGAGTGAACTATAACCAGGTTCGCACTCGCGCTGATATCGCTCGATTTCCTTAATGGCGTCTGATAGCGTGTCTGAGATCATCGGCGGTCAATCCTCCTTCTTGCGGGCCAGCGGCCCCGCGTCAGTTCGGCAAACCCAGCCCAGGCCCGCGAGCCCGAGCACCATTAGCACGCCGTAGAGCAGGCCGATCATCGCTTGACCCCCGTCCACCGGGCCTGGCCAACGTGGTTCCCGTTGTAGTCCAGCAGCCGAAGCGGGTCAGGGTTGCCCGGCGGCAGGGCCCCGTCGAACTCCACGGCCTGCGCCAGCTTCCGCAGGATGCGGGCGACTTCAACGCCAGGCTCAGGCTTGAAGGACGCGTTGCCAATTTGGATTGACACTGCTAATGTTGCCATCGTCTGGTCCTCCAGGGTAAGGTCCAGGCCACGCCCCCGGCGACACCGCGCGGGGGCCCTTGTGGGGCTACCCATCCAACCCGATATCCGCCGCCACGCCGTCAACCACGGCAGCAGGCATGACCCCCGCGTCCACGAGCAGGCTGCTCCGAACCAGAGCGAGCCCCAGCTGGTTGCTAACCGGGGGCAACGCAACAGCCGCGGGCACGAAGAACCGCTCCGCTCCTTCGACATAACGGCAGGTGTCCGGGCACTCAGCGTACACCCGCCAGTAGGGCTTAAATGCCAGGTCTATAAGCGGCTGATCGTTGGGCATGTATCGCAGCCTACGGACCACCAGGCCACATACCGCGGTGCATGGCTTGCCGAAGCGGTCGACAAACGCAGGCGAGTCTACAAGCTGCCCGATCTGGTACTGGCTGGGAATCGTTGGCATTGGAACTGTCCACGGGGACGGGGTAGGATGTGGCGCCGGTCAGTCGTCCCAAGTCAGACCGGCCACGCCCGGGGTCGTATCCGCGACGCCCGGGCACCTTGAATACCCATAGCATACACCGCCCTGGCGAAAACGCAAGAGGAAAATACCCAATTTTCCCTATTGACACAACCCCAATCGCTAGGCACGCTGGGGGGTGAGCGGCGGTAGGATGCGGGGGACACCCTCCGAACACGCCCACTCGTTCCCACTCGGCAACCAGCCCCGCCAGCGCCGGACAAAACGTGTCCAGCGGTAGTAGCGGGAAAGTGCAGAATCGCAAAAAGCGGCCTCAGAGGCCAACAACCGACATTCGAGCGCATTTCCTGGAAGTAGCTCGGAAGTAGGAATCTACTACCGGCCAGATGCGCCCCCAGCAACGTAGCGCTAATGTGAATTCACAACGGCGCTACATACACCACCGCCGTGCAACTGAGTTGCACTCGAGTTGCACCAGCATAGCGCCGAGCATTCACAACGGCGCCACGCCGGGGCTATACAGCGTACCACCAGAAATTCACGCCCCAGTGTAGATGGTCCTAGTGGTCCAGGTGGTCCAAGCACTTTTGGACTTGTGGCGTTTTTGCATCATTCCAGATTTTCCTGTTGACTGAATGCAACAGTTTGCCCACAATTGGGTAATAGTACCCAACCTCTGAGCGAGTTGGGCATATGTGCCCACTTTAGCTGGGCCTATGTGCCCACCCTGGGGATGGCTGGTGTATGGCGGATTCCGAATTGAGCCCGGCTGAAACCGACCTGGCCCAGAATAAGGGGAAGGGGGAAGTGTGCGAATATCGCACAGCTTCGGACTTCCTTCTCGCCAAGCGGGTGGTTAAGGAGTCCTGGTGCGAGAATCTGCCGGACTACGCTAGGCGGGTCTCTCGCCAGGCCGTGGCGGTGGCCGAATCTCCAGACTCGGCGGCCCGGGACAGGCTGCACGCGGCAGATTTCATCCTTGGGGTGTCGAAGCACGTGGCCGAGACCTTGCTGGCCGCGGATCCGGCTGAGCAGCAGCCTCAGCAGGTCCAGGCTACACAAGTGACGGTCAACGTCGGTTCCGCGGCGCTGCAGCGGGTTAAGAGCAAGTGGATCGACCCGCCGGAGGTACAAGGCGGCACGCCGACCGGAGATCAGGAATGAATCGCGCCGCCATAGACTCGGGCATCTTGGGCTCCAAGGTGGACCCAAAGGGCGTCCCGGCCCGGTTGCGTTTGGCCAAGGCCCTTACTGAAGGGTACGACGAAGAAGTGGCGCGGCTGAAGCCGGGCGAGCCCTTGTCGCTTTGGGTGGCTGAGGATGCTCCGTTGTCTGGACCGTTCCCGCCCCTGTCTGACTGGCCCCATTTCCTTCCGAAAACGTCGGGTGAGCATGTAGTTAGCGCCGAGTGGATGAAGGTTGACGGTTCGTTGTGGTCTCCATCAAGGGACATGGGGCACTACGAAGCGTTTTTCTGCGTTCAGTTTCGAGTAGGCCATCCCGGTACGGAGCAATACTTGGACCAGCTCCGCGCGATGGCCTCCAGGATACCCGTGGGAGCCGAATCCGATGGCTGACCCGGTCTTACAGTGCATGACCTGCGGTTCGACAGATACGTTCGAGGTCGAGCGGTTTGTCAAGCTGTGGGTCAGGGGCGACGGGAGTTTGGATTCTGGTGCGGTCTTGCGCCATGCGACGGTGGTTGCTGGCAGGCTGATGGGCCTTGACGGCCCCGGCCTGCCGATTCGGTGCGTGGCGTGTAATGCGCAGATGACGGTGGCTCAGTGCGTAGTCGCGGCGAAGTCAGGCCAAGCGGCTAAAGAGGCAGCTATTGAACTCGCGATGGAAAATCAGACCAAGCACGCACCGGCTTTCGAGAACTCGCTACGTCCCGATGTGGTTGAACAGTACCAGCGGGCCAAGCAGACGGTGGCGGGTTGAACGATGGCTGAGCCGAACGGTGTGCTATTCCGGCTGCTGATCTATCGGAACACGGGTGACGCGATGCAGGTTTTTGGTGACCAGGACATTATGCACGCTGCAGTCGACGAGTGGCGTAGTCAGGTACTCGCTTGCTGCGATAGCGGGCTCTTGACTGTGCATGGGATCACGGATTGTGCTGACAGGTCTCCGGCCACCATCGTCATCCGCGTGGGCACGATTGAAAGCATGACTCTAACGAGGTGGTTCTAGCGTGACCGCCCGCAACGAGGCCTGCCGCTGGCTGGACGGGTTCGTCAAGTGGCTGGACGAGGGTGGGTGCACGATCTTGGACCGTGACAGCGGCCAGATGATCTCGCTTGGACCGGCAATGAACGACGTGCAAGGCGAACTGCTCGGACGGATGTACCAAATGGCTTACGACGGACAGCCGATCCGCTTGTTGGTGCCCAAGGCCCGAAAACTGGGCGTCTCGACGTTTGCGCAGGCTCTTGCGTATTTCCTGTGCGGCAATCTGCCGAGCTTTGCCGCGGTCACGGCCAGCCACAGCGCAGACGGTACGGCCGACCTGTGGCAGATCACGCAGCGCATCTTCGATGGAGACCCCAACAAGGACGGCGCCAGGTGCAGCAACCGGCGGATAAGCTGGGCCCACGGCTCGACCTTCAGCACCAAGACTGGCGGTGGCCACGAGATCGGACGGGGCGGGACGCTTCGGTTCCTGCACATCTCTGAGTTTGCTTCCTGGCACATTGGCAAGAAGGCCGACCAGGACCGGACCAGCCTAACCGCCATCCGCAACAGCCTGCCCAAGCACCAACCGAACACGATTCTCATCATCGAGTCTACTGGGCAAGGCCCCGCGGGTGAGTTCTACGCTCAGTGTATGCAGGCGTCGTCGTCGTCCGACAGGGCCTTGTTCTTTGTCCCTTGGTCGGCCGACTGTCGCTACAAGCTGCAACCGCCAGCGGACTTTGAGCCGACAACAGACGAGACGGCCCTGGCCACGCGGCATGGCCTGGACACAGGCCAAGTCTACTGGCGGCGCCAGACGATCGCGGATCCAACTGACTTCAACAACCGCACCATCGACTTCAAGCGAGAGTTCCCGATCACGCTTGAAGAGTGCTTCGAGGCCGCGGCTGGTCGGGTGCACCCGGAGTTCAGTCGGGAGACGCACGTGCGGGCCTTGAACTGGACCAAGGACCAGGAGTTGGGTCGGTATCGGGCCATTGACTGGGGTGGCCGAGATCCCTTTGTGTGTTTATGGCTGGTCCACCTTGCCGGGCCACCGGGGTTGTCTGTCGATCCTGGCTGCGAGAGTTTGTGCAAGGAGCTGTTTGCCTACCGCCGTGACCCGGACAGTCATGAACCGATCCACGACGCCAGCCACGGGCCTTGTGCCTTGCGGTATGCGGTGACGACTTTCTACCTGACCCACCATGTGCACATCTACCGGGAGTTCTACGAGCCGCACCACAGCTTCGGCGGTCGCAACCTGCTGGAGTTGGCAGAACACGTCCATTCAACGAGCGACTGGCTGGAGGTGGCCCCGCACGTGTGGGAGTGTGGTGCGTGGGGTGAGACTTTCACCGGCGGGGTCGCCGACCGGTCGCGGCCGGACTCGATTCAGTTGTTCAACGCCCACGGGTTCGACTTGATCGGGCAGGTGAATCTGAACACCCGTAAGGCCGGCCACAGCGCCCAGCATAAAACTGAGGTTGAGCAGGGTATCGATCGGGTAAACGAGTTGGTTCTGGCCACAGTCCCGATCGACCAGCCGGCCAAGCCTTTGACGGATGTGGAGCGGCGTCAGCGAGAGTTGCGGACCCGTCGTTACGAGCCGGTCCCGGTGACAGAGCGTTCTGGCGACCGGGTGTTGACTTGGCTGGCCCAGCGGAAGCAGCAGGCCCGTCGTCGGGCGTTGCATCCGGTGCTGGGGAGTGTGGGCCGATGAATGAGTGGAGGCCGCCCTTGCCCGACAAGCCCGGATTTCGGCATTGTGGTAAGGGCAGTGGTTCGTGGGACAACGCCGTTCGTGTTATTGAAGAGGGGGTTTGCTAATGCCTAGAATGGTCCAACTTGACGCCGAAGTAGGCCACAGCTTCGGCGCATCGACCGTCGCGGACATCATTGATGAAGTCAGGGATGGGTATGCTGATTCCCTACAAAGAAAAGCGCCCGAGTCTGCGTTTTTCACCCGCGTGGCAGCCCGCATCCCCTACCCTCTGCCGGCATGGCCCCCGCATTTCCCGAAGGCGGTAGGCCCGCACGTGATAGACTTCGGGTGGGTCGAGCGAGACGGGTCTAAGTGGTCTCGGGTCACGGACGGAGACGAATACGAGGCCATTTTCAGCGTGTTGCTCGTCACGGACAGCCCGACAACTGCTTCCTTCGTTGACCAGTTGGTTGAAGCGATAGAGAAACGTTATGCCTAGAATGGTCCAGCTTGACGCGGCGGTAGACGGCAGTTTCGACGCCCTGACGATAGTGGCGACGGCTGACGGGGACTCGGTTTTCCCGAGTTTGGACGATGCGATCTCGTCGGACATCATCAACATGGAGGTGTCCGGCGGCCGGGCTGTTCAGTCGTGGACGGGGGTTTACGTCCATACCGAGCTGGTTCAGACCGGCACGACGGCCGACAATTACCTGGGCATCGGCCTTTTCGCTTCGCACGATGGAACCGACGTTGACCAATACCCGATTCTTCTTGCCAACTCTGGGACGAATTTCGGCCTAGAACCTCAGATTCGCGCCACCGATGCCTTGACCGCGGCCTTGTCGAATCCAGACCATCATTTGCCGGCCTTCCGTCCGAACTACGCGATGTTGTACCGGTCCTGTTTCACGGACGCGATCACGCACCAGTTCACGTTTACCTTTTGGATTCCCGGCATCCCTTATTTCCAGCTCAAGGCCTGGAAGGAGACGGGTGCCACCAACACCTACTTGAGCCAGAACACGGTCATTCGTCGGATGGTGGAGGTTGACGGCTAAGGGCCGAACAGTACACGTTCGTAGAGGACTGGACGGCCACTCACTCGTCGCCAGTGAAGGTTGACGGCCGAAGGATTTACGCGACTTAGGAGACTGACATGGACTTTGCCCAGTTGTTCAGCGGTTTTGACGTTTCGGCTTTGTTCTACGCCGTGTTGGCGTGGTTCGGGTTGAAGTTCTTTGGGAACTAGCTGTCCTTTTTAGGCGGAGGCAAGACCAATGCCCGAGACGATTCCTACAACGGTCCAGAACCACGACGTGTTTGGCCTGGTTCGCCGGATAAACAGATTCATCACTGAGTTGGTTAAGGCGGCCAGTGCGAACGCGTCCGAGTTCATGGACCACGACAAGGACCGGCTATCCACCTACCTTAACGCCCTAAAGGCGTACAAGGCTTGGGTGGTAGCCCAGCCTGTGCTGGATTTGCCGGAAACGCATCCGCAGCCGTATCAGTTGGAGGAGAACCCAGCGGTTCCACCGCTAGAGAACGAGTCGGTGGCGGATGTGGTAAATCTCCTGGGCAAGCTGCGGGACGAGATGATTTCCAGCCAGTCGGCGCGCTATGCGTCCACCATGTTGACGCACGATGCCAAGAGGTTCGACGCGATTGTAGCCAAGGTGGAGTTGTTTATGACGGAATACGTGGACGTGGCGACCCCTTTGGACTTGCCGGAGTCGTCACCGAAGACCGAGTTGACTGGTCACGGACGGTAATGTTCGAGTCCTCCTTGTCGGCCGTCCGGCGTCCATAGCACACCGGCCTGGGCGCCGGGCGGCGATTTGAGGGTAACGATGATGCAGGAAAAAAGAGATAGCGAAGCGGTAGCCCCGCCCGAGAAGTCCTATATGTTCGGCGACAAGGATGAGCGTTGGTCTAGTTCTATCACCCAATACAAGCCCCCGACCATCGCCAACCTCCAAAGGGTCATCGACAGAATAGCTGGTCCTCCCCCGATGGAACCCGACGACTTGATTGTCGTACCGTCGCATGGGCGCTGCAGGGCATAATGTTCAACCCCAAGGACGGCAGAAGATGAACCGCCGGAGTTTTGCAAGACGATTCGTTGCCGGCTTGGTCGGTGGCTTGGCCTTTATGTTGGGCCTTCGGCGTCGGGGGCCGGACCAAGGGGCCCAGGCATTCGCCTTGGACGGGCGCGGGTTTGCCGACGACGGCTTGCCTATTACCGGGGCGGCCATGTTCGGAGGTGAGCTCTTGATTTTCAAGAAAGACTCCGTTTCCGTTCTGGTCGATCCACGTTGCCCGCCTGGAATGATGTATAGCTTCCCTAGAACGGGAGTCTCGGAGTGGAGTAGGGCATAATGGCTAACGCCAACGACGACAGCGGAGTACCCATCCCTCTTCGGACCGGCGAGGGCACCGAGGAATTGGAGATGGTCTTCGGCATTGACTGGTCCCCCTGGTCGTGGATTCAGGTCAGGCGTCAGTTGTTCGCCCGGCTCGCTGGTCAGCCCTGGGCCGCGGAGATTCAGATTGAGCCGGTGTATGAGATGCCGGTGGCCATGCTGCCCGCGGACGCGCCGGTGGTGGACTCGGAGCCGATGATGCTGGTCTGGGTTGCCTTCCGGTCGGTCATCCCCAGGGGGCAGCAGGCCATTGTGGCTTTGTCGGATGCGGTCTTGGTATCCCGAGACGAGGCTGGTTTGTTCTCGAAGTTGGAAGCCTTTTTGCAGCATGCGCAGAGCCAGATCAAGCAGGCGGTATCGGGTGCGGGTCAAATCGTTGTACCGCAGGCGAAGATCCCGCCGGTGAATAGGTTGCGGTTCAACGGGGAAGAGTCATGAGGCTTCGACGATTCGTTTTGATAGCCGCGGTGTGCTGGATGGTGCCGAGTTGCTTGGTGGCCCCGGGCTGTACGATTGCCCTCCAGGACAAGGGAGAGGTGATGATCGAGTTCACCCAAGGGGTTCGGATAGGCCACTCGACTTCGACCACTGAGGCCGAGTCGGTGGCGGTATACGATCCGCAGCCTTTGATGGATTGGTTGATCGAGATCACGGGCGAGAGCCCGCAGAGCGTGGACATGGTGACCCCGGAGGAAGGCGCCTAGATGAGCAAAGAGACGGCCATCTGTATCATCTACTTGATACTGCACACTGGGTTGACCCTGACCGTGATATACATGCTGGCTGGGCTGTATCGGTTGATGGCTAAAATAGCCGACAACGCTGCTTCCCAGGCAAACAGTGCGGCGGGCAGCGCCATGGATGAAATTGAAGCCGATTTGCGTCGGTACAAGCCAACGGCCGCTAGCGTACGCGCCAACAAAATGCGCCGGCGGGAGAGGGAAGAGAGCACGAAGTAGCAGGCGGAGAAACGGGCAGTCACCGTGCCGGAAGGCCGGGACAACGACAATACCAAGCCGCTTCACGAGCTGGACCTGAACGACGAGTCCGACCTAAAGGACTTCGTTGGCCGCTTATGGTCTAACGGGAAAGCGGAGAAAGCCGCGCTGGAAGGTCAGTGGAGTCAGAACCTCGCTCACATGAACGGGGACCAGTGGCTCTACTACGACCGGACCAAGCGCGAGTTTCTGCACCAGGGCGTGTCCAACGACGAGACCCCCGGCCGGGTCCGCCTGGCCATCAACTTCTTGCGTGGGTTCGTCGAGTCTCGCGTTGCCCGTCTCACTAAGGGGCGCGTCACCTGGAACGTCATTCCTTCTACCGATGACCAAGACGACCGGGACCGTTCCCAGCACCAATCCCGTGTGCTCAAGTTCCTCTGGCGTGACTTGGATATGCCCCGAAAGTGGGTGGACGCGAACTTCTGGGTGGCTGTCTGCCACAATTGTTTCTTGCAGAGCGGCTGGGATACCGAGGCCGGCAGCGGGCTCCCGGTAGGTCCCCAAGACGTTAGCAGCACGCTCCAGGGCAAGACCATGTCGGGTGAGGATGAGAACAGGATTCACCAGTTCGCTCAAGAGGTTGCATCCCAAGGGGAACTTAACTTGGGCCCCAAGCAACCCAGTAACGCGCCGCGGGGTGAGCCCCTACCCTTTGGCCAGGAGGAGATCGCGCAGTTCTTGCAGGAGATTGGTGCGGACACGTCCATGCTTGGCGCCGACGGCCAGTCCGTAGACGTTTTCGACGGCAGCAACACCGCCGACATTGTTCCGCCATTCGAGTTGATACCCGACCCGAGCGCGAAGCAGCTAAGCGACTGCGACTACGTGCTGCGCACCAGGCGCCGCACGATGAGCTATCTGCTGGGTCGTTATCCAGAGCACAAGGCTGAGATCGAAAGGCTGACCCCGGGTTCCGACGACAGCGGCCACGACGTTTACCCGGCCGATTTCTACGACTCACTGGAGTCCTTGGGCGAGGTGGGCAAGGGTTCCGACGGGAGCATGGCCGAAACCGTCTTGGTTCACGAGTTCTGGCACAAGTCAACTTCGCTGTACCCACAGGGCATTCACGCGGTGGTTGTTGACGACTTGGTGTTGCTGCAAGCCGAGAACGAATACGGGGACCTGCCCTTCGTCCACTTGGAGGAGGTCCCCAATCCGGGAAGGTTCTGGGCCTCTGGTTCGTTTACCGATGCTGTCCAGCCACAGTTGGCCTTCAACACCGACATCTCGCAGTTGATCGAGATCATGGAGCAGACCTGCTATCCGGGCGTGCTGTCTGTCAAGGGTGCGGGGCTCAATCTGGACACCTACGTCGCCGAAGCCGGTGTCATCAACGAGGTCAATAGCGTTGATGCGGTGAAGTTCTATAGCCCGCCTCCGATCCCGAGCTATCCCGAGCGGTTGCTGGAAATCTACCTGGACTCTTTGCAGCGCATCTTTGGTGACTTCGATGTGTCCTTGGGCAAGCCCAGCAGCCAGGCCAGCAGCGGTCGAGCCATCAACCTGTTGGCCGAGGCCAACGAGCGCCGGTCTGGCCCCGTATTGGACCGACTGCAGACCGCCTTGGCCGAGTTTGGCGAGCAGCAGTTGCGCATTGCAGCCCACAACTGGAGTACCGAGCGAACTGTTTGGGTGGTTGGGGACACGGGCGAACGGGAGTATCGCACCGTTGCGGGTGCCGACCTGTTGGGCCCGGACGCCGGCACGCAGGGGCTCATCAACTTTGATGTCGAGGTGGCCATTGAGCGCCGCCGGAGTTTGGCGTTGGTCATGGACCAGCTCGAAGCCCTACTGAATTGGGGCGTTCTACACCCCCAGCAGCATCGGCAACAGATTCTCGACGCCATGCAGTTCGAGGGGACGCAGTTGGGCGGCTGGGACTTGAACTCCTCTGACCGGGCCAAGGCAGGCCAAGAGAACCAGATGATGGTCATGGGCATTCCCGCCCAGCTTTCATTCGGCGACGACACCAACACGCATCTGGAATCTCACTTGGCGTTCATGCGGTCTACGGACTACGACGATGCGATCCAGGAGAATCCACAGATTGCTCAGTTGTTCCAGCAGCACATAGCGGAGACTTATCGCCAGGAAGCAACCAAACAGATCATGCCCTCGGTGATTGGCCAGCAGGTCATGGCCGAGATGATGGCTCAGGCCGGGCTTGCCCAGCCAGGATCCGAAACCGATCTTTCTTCTCCCTCCTCTGGAAGCGGACCGCCGCCACGCCCCCGTGGCGGTGGCCCGTCTTCTGGAGGGAATGGAGCCGCTGGTCCCTTGCGCTCTAACGGCGGGCGGTTCTAACGACTCTACAGGCGGATGAAACAGGTGTGACGTGGCAGAGGCGGACAGCAAGGTTGAAGAGGTCCTAAGCGAAGAGCAGTTGGATACCCAGCTAGAGGAATTGGGTGATTCGATTGACACCGAAGACGGCGCCGCGGCAGAACCAGCGGAGGAGGAGTCTACTCCAAAACCAATCACCGAAGCTCGGATGCGTGAAATCGTACTCGAAGTCGCCACCGAGCAGCGGCAGGTAGCCCCCATTGAAACGCTGCCGGCCGATGCCGACGGCGACGAACCGGTGTCCCGGCGGGAACTCCTGGCCCACCAGCGGGCGGTGCAGGAGCAGACCAGTGTTGAGCGGGTCCGAAACCAGTTGACGATGGCCCAGATCAAGTATGCGTCCGACCAAGACGAAGAACAGCAGAATCTTTTTTGGGATGGCGCCGTTAGCCGGATGCGGAGAAATACCAGCCTCACCGTGGAGGCCGCCTACAAGCAGATGGTGAGCGCCCACGACAGGCTCGTCCAGAAGGGCGTCCAGAAATACATCAAGCAAAAGGTGAAACAGCGCAAGAACAAGGGCGAAGCTGCGGGCGGCGGTGCCGGTGCTCGTGGTGGTCGAACTGGTGGCGGCAAGAGCGATTTCGATCCGCTGGACGAAGCCTCTACCAAGGCAGAGGCAAGGCGGGTTTGGGCAGAAGTTCAAGGAGCGACTTAGCAGTTTGTTGGCCCGGCTGAGCGGCGCAGCTCAGCTTCACGCCGAGGGGTCATGTGCCGCGGATGTGTCCGCTTGCATTCGTTGGCACATAGACTCCGGGCCTTTTGTAAATCACTGAGCGGACAGTGGCAACAGCAGGAGTCAGGCCAATGGCCGCGATGGATAGGACTACCGGTAGTGCAATTCTCAAGCGGGTTTACCGCAAGAGAGTCACTGAGTTAGTAAACTACAAACGAATTCTCTCGAACCGTCTTTCCCCGGTGACGGAGAAGTACGCCGAGGGGGAGCGGATCGACTTCGCTCTCCATACCGCCGACAACTGGGGCGTAAAGATCACCGCGGGCATCAATTTGCCCAACGCCCAGTTCCGACAGCACCAAGTCGGGAATGCCAACTACAAGCACATCTACGCCCAGATGAAGATCACCGGGCCGATGATGTCCAGCACTTCTCAGTCTGGTTCGGCATTCCTTAACGCCTTGGAGAACGAGACCAAGGGCGTAGCCAAGACCATGAAGGTCCTGGACCAGATCGCCCTGTGGGGTGACGGGTCTGGAGAGCTTGCCGCGCTGAGTTCTACTGCACCTACGGACGACGCCACGAACGTCACGGTCCCCGTGCTCAGCACCCGGAATTGCTACCTGGGCATGATGTGCGACGTTCTGGTCAAACTTACTGGAATCACGGGCGCCGGCGGGGCGACCAACATCAAGATCACCGATGTCGATCACGCCGGTTTGACCATCAAGTTTGCCAGCGCCGACTTGCCCAACTTTGCGTCCCTGGCCAGCACCGACAGCATCTACATCCAGGACTCATACAACTCTTTCCCCTGGGGCGTGCAGGCCATCATCAGCACATCCAACCCGGTGTCCGGCATAGGCAACTATGGCGGGATCACCAGAACGAACAACGTCTTTTGGCAGGCCCAGGACAACAACAATTCCGGCACCAACCGGGCCTTCAAGCTCAACCTGCTGCAAGACTTGATCGACGACATCGAGAACCGCAGCGCGGGCGAGCCCGACCTGATCGTGACCACTCCGAAACTGTGGTCGCGCATGGGTGCCATGCTGGCCGAAAGTAAGCGGTACACGGGCAAGACCTTGAAGCTGGACGGGTGGTTTGACGCTTTGGACTTCGGGGGCATCCCCGTGGCCAAGGACAAGTATTGCCCGGAAAACACGATGTACGTTTTCGACATGGGGTACTGGTACGAGTACCAGGCCCCCGACGTTGGTAGTGGCACTTGGATGGACAAGGACGGCGCCGTCCTGGCCCGTTCCGCGTCCGAAGACGCTTACGAGGCTACTTGGCTGAAATACTACAACACGATCTGCACGGCGCCGAACGCTCAGGGCGTCCTTAACGATCTGATTGAGTAAGGAGCTGCACAATGGGACAGTTTGACGATCATCAGATGGGCTGGAAGGTGGGGAGGCTTTACATTCCTACCACCGGGTTTTCTGGAACGCTGGCTGGAGCCAGCGCGGGTGCGGGTGGGCAAGAGGGAGAAATCGCTGCGGCTTCGTTTGCCGGGATGAAGATGGCTGATGAAGACGACGTATCCCACCTGATGCCCATTCCCTTTGATTGGGATGTCGGCCAGGACGTGAAGGCCAGGGTGTTTTGGGGCAGTGATTCAACTGATGCCGACGCCGGTACGGTTTTCGAGCTGACGTATCTGTTTTTTGCAGCTGCCGCAACTTTGGCTTCGCCAACTGGGGATGGAACGGCCACCTTTGATGCCCAAACTCAAGGAACTACGGCCGGCGTCCTGTTTACCAGTGAGTGGCAGTCGTTGGATTTCACTGCGAACTATGATGCGGCTGACGTTTTATTCGGGTTTAAGGTGGAGGCAACGGTTTGGGCTGGGACTGCCGACGAGCTTTGTTTGCTGGGCGTTGAGTTTGAGTACACGATTTCCATGCTCACTGACCAGCGCAAGGTCACCAGCGTCACTTAGAAAGGAGGTAGCTGAATATGTCTGTAACTGACCGACAGATCGGTTACATCCGAGGACGCGAGTATTGGCCGGCGGTCAGCAACTCGATGTGGAATCAAGCGGCCGAGGCTGCGGGAACCGGGTCGGCCCAGAACCTCGCCCACAACCTTGGCGCGACGCCAGCGATTGTGGTGGCGATGCAAACACAGCAGGATACGACCGCCTCGGATATAGCGTTTGGTACTCACACAGCCACCAACTCCGTCATTACGCAACCGGATTCTGCACAACTGGCGGCGACTGTCGCTGGCGTCACTGGCACCGAGATCAGCACCTTCGGCGCCCCTGGCGTAGAGGTCGGAACTCTAGGCGACGTGTTTACTTTTGCCCGCCGGGTGCCTAACAACTTCGACCCCGACTGGCCCTTGGGCTTCAAGGTCCACTACACCTCCGGCGGAACGATGGTAGCGACCGATTCGTTCAGTTGGATCATTCTCGCCGACATCAAGAACGAGGATGTGGCCATTGCCGCGGCCTCTACCGTTTTGGACACAGTAGTTCCTTTGCTGGACTTGTACGGGTCCACCACCGCGTATCTGAATAAGTGGACTGCGCGGGGGATCATGGACAAGGACTGGGCCACCCGTGCGCAAGTCGAAGCCGGCGCAATGATCGTGGTATCCGTCGAATTGGATGCCGTTGTGGGCATTACGCTCGGGGCCACCAATCCGACGTTCTTCTTGGGCCTGGAGATCGACTACGCCCCCCGTCAGACTCAGGGGCCGGCGGGCACGGACGTTGATCCGCCGCTGGTCGTGTACTAGCGAGAGAAAGGGGGTTCTCTCGTGACCTTAAACGAGATGCGGGATGCGGTCTACCGCCGGCTGGGTGACGCGAGTTACCTGACCGGCGGGGCCAGCCCCTCGGTGGCGTCCCCGGAAGAGGTGCGCCGTGAGTTGAATATGGCGGCCCTCTCTGTGGGCATGGACATCTTTCGGCAGGGGGTGACCCTGCTGACTAAGTACGTGGACGTGACGGTCACTAGCGGTACGCAGGAATATCCGCTGTCGGCCGGGGCCACGCTGTCCGGCGAGACCAACCTCATCACCGACGACGATTTCTTGGGCCTGATTCTGGTCGAGGACCAGGTAACGTTGGCTACCCCGAGCACCTGGATCAACGCCCATTTCGTGGACGGCGGCGATATCCGCCGCAAGAACGCCGCCCGATCGGTCTCGGCCCCCGGGGAGAAGCTGTACCTGAACGGCCAGCGCTTGGGGTTCGTTACCGTCCCCACTGCTGCGGACACGTATCGCATCACCTACGCGCCTAAGCCGGCAGAACTGACTGATTTGGGTGACGCGGACAGCGAGAAGCTGATCCTGACTATTCCGACGGAGTACCACCAGTTCGTGGTCCAAACGGCGGTGGTCGAGATTTACGCGGCGGAGGATTCTCCTTCCGCGGAGCGTGCTCGGACCAAGTGGCAGCAGTTGCGCGAGTCGCTACTGGCTACTGTTGGCAGCCGATTCCGTCAGCAGCCGATTGTTCGGAGGGGGCGAAGGCGATGAATCCGTTGGTGCCGGCAGCCGAACCGCCCCCGGTGTTCCAGGGGCCTCCTACGGGGCGGACCCCGGCGTCGGTGCTGCGCACTTCCGGGCCGTTTATGGGCCTGGACCTGTCCAGAGACCCGCGCGAATTGGGGCCGATGTTCGCCCAGATCGCGCACAACGTGCACTTTGCTCACGGGGCCATTGAGCGCCGCCCGGGGTTCGATCAGTTGTTGACCTCAGCCGATCCGGCCGATGCCATTCAGGGCGCACCACTTATGGTCTATCACCACCCCTCGCCTACGGGGGAGGCGGGAGACGAGTGGTACGTGGCGGCCTACCAGGTCTATGTCTCGGCAGACGACAAGTGGAAGTGGAAGTATTACATCTTGCGGGAAGGACAGGCATATCTTCCTTGGACGATGCCAACGCAGGCCGGCACAGGCAGTCCAGCGGCAGGTGGACGCAAAGAACGCCCCCGCATAAAGCGCTTAACCGACAACACGGTGATGGTTCTTACGCCGAACGCCCGTCCGCTCGCAAGCAACAAAGACTCAGACTACTTCCCGCTGGGCGTGGCCCTGCAAGACCCTCCCGGACCGCTCAATGTCGGTGTGTGGGTTGACCATAACGATCCCGGCGGGTTGGATGTTTTGAGTGCGGACAACCCCAGTAAAAGCCGCCTCACCGTTCCCGCCGAGGGGGCCATTTTCCGGTATCGCCATACCATCGTTACCAAGCCGGATAGCAACACGGTTGACTTGGGGTTCGATACGGAGTTCCCAGTAGCGTTCGAGTCGAACGGGTCAAAAGATTTCATCTACGACGATGCCACGGCCTTAACACTGCGCCCTACTCACACCCCGGCGCTGACGGCTTTCGGGCAGAACAGTATCACCGCCTACTTCGTCAAAGTGCAGCTCTCCGGCATACAGTCTTATGCGAGCACCACCCATTTGCGGGTGTACCGTTCTCAGTGGACCATCCCCACGGCACAAGCACCGTCCATTCAGATAACCCCGTATCATCAAGTGGCTTTGAGCACTGTCCAGGGGTACGACCCGGAATTCCTTGTTTTCGACATACCCTGGGACGTTCCGGCGCTCGGTGTTGCCTACTACGACGTATCGGGAAACGCGGACCTCGACCTTTCTCGGGCCTGCCCGACCAGAAATGGGTTGCCACCCAAGGCGATCCATGCGGTGGAACATCTAAACCGAATGTTTTACGCTCGCGTTCTTGATGACCCTGAGTCTCCTGACATTCCTCACCTATCCGAAGACCTACTGTACTACAGCGCCGAAAACGAGTTTTTCCACGTGGCCGAAGAGAACCTCTTGCAGGTGGGCTCGGACGGGTCGCCGATTACCGGGCTGTGGTCGTACTTCGGTCAACTGGTCATATTCAAGCAGAATTCGGTGTGGGCCCTGCGGGGGGCCTTGGCTACGAACACCAACCTAGAAGATGCGCTGCCCGACGCCCAAGTTCCCTTGGGTACGCACGAACTCAGCAAGATAGCGGACGGCGTGGGTTGTACTGCCGTCTATAGCAACAACGGAGTTCTGGAGGCGGGCAACCAGCTCTACTTCATCGGGGCTGGCGGACTGTACGTTTACAACGGACAGTCGATACGCGAAGTGTCCGGGCCGATTGCGCCGGCCCTGCGTGGCCTCAGCTTTGAGACGCTGGCCAACTCCATGTTGGCCCATGATCCGGCCAACAAACTGATCTTCTGGCTGGTCGATAAGTTAGGGTCGCCGGAGTCAGGCCAAGGGCCCTTCCCTAAAGTGTCCGAGGACCCGTTCTTCTACGAGCCGATCATCTGGGTTTACCACTATGTGGACGCGGGGGCGGAAGGGGTGGGCCGCTGGTCTCATTGGGGCGGACGCAACATCGAGCCCCTATGTATCGCCACTGAGCATGCGTCCATTGATGCGGCCGCTTCGGGCCCGAAGTTGCTGGTGGGCTTACCGCACTTTGCCGGCACGTTGGGCAGCATTGCCCACACCTTGGACCTCGATAGGGATGTTTTTACTTTCAACGGGACCGCAGCCGACATTTTTTGGGAATGGCTCGGAGGCGACTTGCATTTGGGCATGTTGGAACGGGCGGTACGGTGGTACTTCATCACCGTGCAGTTCGAGAAGCAACCCCAAGACAGCGCCGTGCTTACGTTCTTCTTGAACCGTGAAACGGATCCGAGCTTTGGGGTGGTGTTCGATTTACAGGAAGTCCATTCCCAGTTTCGGCGACGTTTGGGCATGCGGGCCCACACGCTTACACCTTACTTCTCTGGGAGGAGTACACAAGCACCCCTTCGCATCGCCGGATACCAGATAGAAGCTGCGCCATTGGGATTTGCTGGGCCAAGGCCCTAGCGAAGAAGGAACGACTATATCAACAGGCGGAGGAGTAGTGATGACAGATGGCTGGAATCTTTTTCACGGCTGAGGCCGCAGTTACGCCGATTGCTGACCCGAGCACCATGATTCAAGTGGCGGCTATAGCGAACCATCGGGTTATCATTCATTCGATTGAGGTGTATTCCAAGGGTGCAACTTCGGCAAGTTCGCCATTTGGTATCTACTTGTCGGTCCAGACAACCGCTGGGTCTGGGGGAAACGCCCTTACCTTGAACAAGCTGGACTCAACGTATGACGAGTCGATTCTAACTGGCGCGCAGTTTGGAAATTTCTCGACAGAGCCGACAACAACCACAACGCTTTGGAAAGGGGCCATCCACGAACAGGGGACGTTGATCTATGTGCCGCCGCCCCAGTTGCGATTCGTCATCCCCGGAGGCACACGGGTTGGGTTGATTCAGTCGCGGGCCAGCGGTTGGAACGCCACCCAGTGTTGCATCCGGTGTGAGGAGTAAGGCATGGCTGGTGGGCAAGGCATGGGGACGCTGCCGCCCTTTCCGGGTACGGAGTTGCCGTTCCCCAGCGGAATCGGTGGGCCGGGCGGAGGAGGTGGTGGTGGAGGCGGCGGTGGTGCTACAGGCAGTCCGATGTTGTCAATGCTGCACGAACTGGCAGCGGCGAATCCGATGGAGGCTGGGCAAACCCAGGTGCTAGGGCCACCATTGGATGAGACCGAGCCGCCACCGCCGCCGGTAACGGTACAACCGACTACGCCGGCTACGATGGCCCTGCCGACCTATGTGGAACTGAGGTACACGCCATGACGTTGCCGACGGTGCCGATTGGCCGGAAGGGCCCGCTGCTGACCAAGTTGGCGGTGACGGCCGACATCATCGACATTGGTCCGCCACCCCCACCGCCTCCGCCGCCCCCGCCCCCGGCGCCGCCAGTTGAAAGGCCGCGGCCGCGACAAGCGCCGATGGTCGGCCATCGGATGCAGCACCGGCTCGAAGATCGGTATCTCGAAGACGAGTACCACCGGCTGTGGCTGAAACTGGCGGGGATTGGTAGGCGAGTTCAACGGGTAACCGACTTAACCGAGAAGGTGGTGGTTGGCGGCGGAGACCCACCAACGCAACTGGAGTCTGTGCCGGTCAGCACAATATGGTTCAAGTTCAGTAAGTCGCTGGGGTTTTCGTCCGTTGCGGATGCAACTCACCCCGATTGGACAGAGGAGCCGATTCGGGCGCCCGCCACCTTGCCAGACCGTTATATGGTGCTGGAGTCATACGGCGCCTCACGACTGCGTTTTGCGGTGGGCGGTGGGGAAAGCGAGAATGTGGAGGGGTCTGGCGACGTTCGGGTTGGCTTTACTGGGATAACCGGTACGGACATCTCAGACGACATCGACCGGTCTGCGTTCGTGGCCCCTATCGCCATTTGGGAACCTTTTGGCACTCCCATCTTCCGCAGTTTGGACATCACTCATTGGAACGAGAACGACGGAGGCCCGAACGGATCGGCCTATCTGATGACGCAGCCGATTGGGATACCACCCGTTCCGCATACCGGGATCTCTCTCTATTGGCGGCATAACCCGGGGATCCAACCCAACAACTCCAGTGAGACGTATATCGGCGAGTGGTCCTGGGTGTTGCGCTTGGCCGACCTAACCAACGTGCCGGGATTCTGACCATGCCGCAAACCTTCAAGTTGACGGGCGTTGACCGGAACAACGAGGCTACGCGCCTGTGGTTGGAGATCAAGCGGCTGGGGGCACGGCGATCTCTTCAAGGCAAGACGGTGGACGAGGCCATCACCACGTCAACGGGCGGTGGCCCCGGTTCGTATGTGGCCACCGTGGCCGAACATGGCTGGATCGGCTTCTACGTGCAGTTTTCGTTGAACGGGCAGGACGACCAGGTGGATTGGAAAGAAATCGCGGTGTACGGAACGGAGGCGCTTTTCCCGCAGCGATTCAACGTACCGGAAGTTGTGGTCATCGTCGAGCAGGCTATCGTGCTTGCTGGCGCCGGGGACGACGCCACGGGCGAGATTTCCCTGGGTGAACCCAGCATTTTGACCGGCTACGACCGCAACGCTTATACCCCGGACTTGAACTTGGAGAACTCGCCAGAGACCCAGGTACGCTATATTTTCCGGGCGGAGGCCGCTGGAGGCGGCAGCCGCATGAACTGGCCGCAGGGGTATACCGCGGGGGTTGTGCCGGCAACGATGTCCCACGGTGTTTCGCTATACTTTCGTCTGCAAAGCGATTTGGATGAGGACACCAGCCGAAAGGTGCGGGTGCGCTGCATGGTGCGCTACGTACCCTTGAGCGATCATACCATCGTCCCGGCGACATAGAGCAATGGCCCAGGCGTTCCAAATCGACGATCGTTTCGCCAACCACGAGGTGGGACAGTTGTGGCGCGCCGTGGACGAATTGGACCGCCGGGCCTTTGGGGACGTGACCAACCTGACGAAGATCACCGATACATTGACCAACACCATCATCTACCCACCGTTCGTTGAGCCTGTGGGCGGACCGGGAAGTGGCGACCAGAGCGCCGACAAGACCCTTCTGGTGGACTATTGGATTCGTTCCGATACGCCGTCGATCAACTTCATCGACTGGGATACGTGGTTCTACTACGAGCTGGTCCCTTCGCTGGGGGGCGGCAAATACCAGTGGAACCGCTGGTGGGTGGTGGGGTACGGGGGATGGAAGGTCTTAAATTTCCAGGGGACGGACTACGTGCCGCAATGCGGCATACTCAATTTCCCGACTGGATCGGACCCGTCCGTGTTCGGGCCTGGGGCGGGCCCGGTGAATATGGCGGGCGATTCGTTGTTGTCTCCTGGGGCCGCTTCGGAAGAGGTCGATGACGTGTGGGACGTGAGATACCCGTTGGACATCGTTATCAACACCACCGGGGAACATGACCCGTTTACCCCCAGTCTCCTACTGCACGATCAATATCTTGCCCAGGAAGACAGCCTGGCTTTGGCGGTGCAGAATCTCTGGTCCACGACAAAGCTGGTGGACAACTTCCCCAACGTGTTGCCAGGCGATTACGGTGCGTCCATGTTGCACGTTGCCTGCGAATACGTCCTGGCTTCGGATATGTAACTATGGCCATCAGTTCAACCAAGCACATGCACGAAACAGTGGGCAGCGTGAAAAACGCCGGGACATCGGCTACCGCCACGCCCCTGGCCGGGGCCTTTTTGGACGCGGCCGGAACAAACATTCACTACCTGAACCACGGATACACCTTCGTCGCCGGCGATGCCTTGAACCTCCATGCCCAGGAGGAGGACGGTACCGCAACACTGGGCATCTACGAGATCACGGCCGCGACCACGGACGACATCACCCTGGGTTCCAGCGCCGGCTCGGCCGTCACTGTGGTTACGGTCAACATCGGTGGACCGTGGTTGCCCAAGCATCCGGCCTACGCTACGGGCACAGGGAACATATCCGAGTCGTTCGGCTTGAACGAAAATTGGACGCTGCTGTTCGTGCGCTGTCATTTTACAGGCGGATCGAGTTCGGCCGATTTTGTCATCGGACTCAACGCTACCCAAGGGGCCGTGTACGACATGGCCCTTTACACCGTTGACGAGGTGGGGACTGGCTCTCGGGACGTGCATTTTCGATTGGGCACACGAGAGACGGGCGATCCTTCGGCGTGGGAGTATCGGGCTGGTGACCTGGCTACCTTTACCTGGACGAACCCGAACACGCAGACTTGGGGGCTGACGGTGGGTATGATCCCTACGCGGCTTTTGGAGGCGTACTGATGCCAGACACCACGGTCAATGACAACCCGCAAGTCGCCGACGTGACCGGACCGGTTTCGTCTCTCGACAACGCCGTTGCTCGCTTCAACGGTACGGACGGTAAGACGGTCCAGAACAGCGGCGTCACGATCGACGACAGCGACAATTTGGCGTTGCCGGCGGCGGCCAAGCTGGACGTGGACGAGATTGAGTGCAATGCCAACTTCAATTTGGATGTCAAAAAAGTTTCTACGATAACCACGGTTACGATCGCAAACAGTGCCAACACACCGAACGGCTGCGACCTAACTGTGGACGGAGGAATTGAGGCGAAAGACGGGGTTACGGTTTCTGGGGGGAGCTTAGCGGTTTCTGCGGGCAGTATCACCTTGTCCGGCACGGTGGACACCAGGGACGTGGCCACCGACGGCACCAAGCTGGACGCGATTGAGTCCGCCGCCGACGTGACCGACGCCGCCAACGTGAACACGGCTGGCGCCGTTATGGAAACCGACTACAACGCCAACACCGTCTTGGCGGCGACCAGCGACGATACGCCGGTCACGCTGACCGTGGCCGAGGATACGGTGGTCGGGCGAATCACCGGCGGGAACATCGCGGCCATCAAGGGGCCTAGTGTGGCCGAAGTGCTGTTCGGTGACAGTTTCAATACCTGGGTGAGCAACCAGTGGTACACCCAGTCTCCCCTGTTCAATGTCTCGATGAGCAGTACCGGGGAGGCTTTGGCAACAGACACGGTTGAGTATTTCCCCCTGTTCATTACCCATCGCGTCACTTTCGACACGTTCGGGTTCCAGGTGGCTACGGCCGAATCGGGCAAGAATGCCCGTATCGCCATTTACAACAGCTCGGCTGGCGCTCCGACTTCGGTGGTCGTGGAAAGCGGAAATATGTCTCTGGCCTCGACGGGGATAGTGACCGTGGCCATAACCGAGACGACCATTCAGGCTGGGGCTTACTTCTGGGCCGTCAACGCGGATTCGTCAACAGCGGCCACCCGTCGGTTTTCGGGGTCAATCAATACTGTTGTTGCTTCGTTGGGGGCGGCTTCAGCGGGGGTCAACCCGCATTGTCGTTACCTTGAATCATCTGCTTTTGGCGCTTTCCCAGACCCGGCCACCCCCGGCAGTTCGTCGGTGACTAGCTGGCTTCCTCTACTCAAACTCCAGGTGGTGTAATCATGGCTGATCCTCCGCCCCACGATCCGGACACGCAAGAGTTGGTGACGCACATCGACATCAACGGCAACGCCACCTACGAGGTGGTGGCCAAGCCGCAGGAGCAACAAGAGGATGACGAGGACTTTACTCTGCTAAAAACTTTCATGGGTACGCCCAAGGCGAACGTGACGCAACTGCAAGCCCTGCTGGCGTTGAAGGCGTTGATTCGATCCCTGCACCGAATACAGAAGGCCGACTAAGGAGCAACCAATGGCTGGCAACTTCTACACGCAGAACCGAGGGGGGCGAGATACGGGCCCGAGGGCCGGCGACCCGCTGAACCTGGACTTCCGGGAAGACCTGGGTGGTGGGCTCGGTGGTGGCCTGGGCGGCGGGTTGGGCGGCTACGACACCCGTTCGCTCGACTACGGCAGCCGCTTTGCCAGGCCGCCCGATCTCGACTTCGGGGTCGGTGGAGAGTTGGACTTCAAGGGGGCAACGACGCGGCGGCCAATCTCTACCCAGCCCATTCAGCCTATCGGCGAGAGGCCGGGACTGCGCCCAGGTGACGGGTCTTTGATCGTTGACGATGGTGGAGGTGGTCGGCCGGTTTTTACGCAGCAGGCCGGGGGAGGAGTATTCGAGGACTGGATTGGTCCGGCAGACCAGCGGGCCCAGTTGGAAGCCATACGGCGCGGGCTAGATCCACAAGACCTAGCCGGGTTTGACTACCTCGTGGGCCTGGTAAATCAAGGCTTCAGGGATGAGCGCGACCTGCAGCACGAGAGGGACGTCGAAGGTCGGGAGTTCGATAGGAATAAACGGACTGCGGCTGGGACCATTGAGGAGCGAATCGGCCGGGTCGACGAACTGGCCGCCGTGTTGCAGCCGCGTGTGCAAGAGGGCTACGAAGCCATCTCGTCGCTGGCCATCCGGCCCGCCCAGAACCAGGCCCTTGCCGCCGGCGCACAACAGGCCAGCACGGTCCGCAACCAGTTGGCGGCCCGTGGTGTCGGCCGGTCGGGGCTGAGCGCTTCGGCCCAAGGTGCGGCCATCGGCCGAGCGGCAGGGGCACAGTCGCAACTCGAAGGACAACGGATTACGTTCAACGAGGGCGCTCGTTCAAGGGCCGTCAGCCAGCTCCAGGGCGTCGAGAGCCTTGGCGGCGACCTGGCCACGGACTTGGCCCGAATACAGGGCGCGATGTCGCCGGACGACTTCTACAAGCTGCTGGCGATTTCCGAGAACCGGCCGACGCTTGATCCGTTCGCCTTTAGCGACCGGCAGGAAGAGCGGGACTTCCGGGATCAACAAGAGACGTTCCGGCAGGAGCAGATTCAGCAGTCCAGTGGGGTTTCGTCTGATTTGGTGCGCGGCAACCCGGGTTGGGAGCTGCTTAGCAGCCTCATCGGGATTGCCGATTGGGTTTTACCTGGGAGATAGTTATGGCACGCGACATCACACCAAGAAGCCTATACCTGGGGGCCGAACGCGACTTTAGGGGCGGGCTCGACGCCAGAAGGCAGGGCTTGGACCAGCTTGTGCGGGGCCAAGACCTCGGACTGCTTGACGCGGACCGCGACCGGGCCTTGCAGGCCAGCATCTTTGGCGGAATCGGCAACTTCTTTAGTGCACGCGAGGCGCGCAAGGCTCGGGAGAAGGCCGCCAAGGGTCCAGGGTTCTTCGGTAGCGGCGGGGGCAGCGCGGTGGGATCTCTGACTGGAGCGGGCCTCGGGGCCTTGCTGGCCATCCCCACCGGTGGCTTGAGCGTCCTGGCTGGTGCGGGGTTGGGTGCTGGCATCGGCGGAGCAGCCGGTGGCTTTGGTGACGCTTTGGCTTCTGGTTCGGGTGCACAGGCCAGTAACGCGGCGGCCGGATTGGGGCGCTCCTTTTTGGACTACGGGGCGTACACGCGCGGACTTGAGGACCGAACCCTGGACCGTCAAATACAGCAAGCCCAACTGGACAAACTGCAACGTCCCGGCTTTTTTGAACAGTGGATGAACCAATACGGGGGAGGAAGCTCTGTCGTGCCCGGTGTCAGCAACCCGGTTCTTTCTGGTGTAATACCTATAAACCCCGGAGGTTAAGGAGCGAAGAGTGCCGAACCACCAACAGATACTACAGCCCGACCCGTTGGGCTTTACGCTTCGCGGCCGCGGCAGAGGCGCCGGGGCGCAGGCAGCGCCGCCCGCCCCGCAACTGTTTCCCGCCCCACAACCCACGGGGCAAGGGCAGGGGCAGGGGCAGGGACAAGGGCAACAGCCGCTTTATCAAGCCCAAGACTTCCAGGACGTGTTGGACTTCAAGAAGTACATGACCGACCGGATCAGGCCCCTGGCGGGCAAGGGGTTTAGCCGCGAAGAGGAAATGCGCCTGTTCATGCAGTTCACCCAGGACTACAACCGCGAGGCGGTACGGTTGCTGACCGAGCAGCGGAATAAGTCGCTGGCCTCGGTTGCGGCAGAGCAGACTCAGTACGACAGGACTCGGGACACCCAGGCTGACGTGTTTCAGCAAGAAGGCCGCAGGTACAGTCGAGGGCAAGATGCCGCTGCTGCCAAGATCGGGTCCGCGAAGTTAGATCGCAGTCTGGCTAGAACCCAACAGGAGGACGACCAGCTTCGGGAGCTGGTTTCCGGCTACGAAGCCGGTGGAGCGGGTCCAGGCCCCGCTCTGCGCCGAGCCACAGCCGACGTGGCCGGCCGAGCCCCGCGGGTGACCTCCAAGGGGCCGACGCTGGACGTCCTGTTGAAGTCTGGAGAGTTGGGCCCCAAGCGGCGCGAGACCTTACTGGCCGCGGAACGGGATCTTGCCACTGCGAAACGGGCGCCGGTTGCCGAAGGCATCAGCAAAGCCGACCTAGCAAGGGCCCAGATAATGCTAAAAGAAATCGTCAGCCTGCGCGACCGTTCCGACCGAACACCAGAACAGACAACCCGGTTGGGAAAACTTGTAAGCAGTCTTGACCGATTGATAAATCCCAAGACGCCACCACCTGGATCTATCCCCGGCCATGTGCTCATGGAGCATCCCGAATACGGGAAGCAGAACATTCCGGAAAAGAGCGTCGAAGCGGCCATCGCCGAGGGATTCACGAGGGTAGGAGGCTAACGTGCCGGGCGTCTTGGAAAAACTCGGGGCCAAGCCGGTAGAACCGCAGGGCGTCGGCGGTGATGATGTTCTGGCCCGTCTGGGAGCGAAACCAGTCGAAGACGACGTACTGGCCCGTCTGGGGGCTAAGCCGGTGTTGATCCCCAAAGGCGTCCGTCCTGCCGGCATTCCCGGCGCCGAATCGCCGGCGTTTCGCCAGCCGAAGACGGACTACCCGGCCTACGACGCCGCGCTCGACTTCCTGGTCCCCGACAACCGGGAGACGCCCATCGCTGATCTGTATCGACAGGTTGGCATGGAGCCTCCAGGCGTAGCGGAGAGCGTGGGCCTGACTGGCCTGGACGCGGCCCGTTCGCTGGGCCAGTCTGTATTCCAGAATCTTGACGCACTCCAATCCCCAGAAAGGGGGTTCCCAACCAGAATATCCGAGACTGTGGATCGTTTGCGGCCACCAGGGCAAGGCGAACCGCCACCCAGCGCCGCCCCGCGTGGCCGATTCGCCGAGGCCGTGGACTTGCTGGCCAACCAGGACATGATGATCCCCGAATCGCAGTCGCTCGCGGAACCCATCGCCAGGGGAGGGGCGGCGCTCACGGCCCTCTTGGGGGGGTTCAGCCGCTCGCCTGCCGGGCTTCTGGCCCAAATAGGTGGCCGGGGCGGGGCCGCGGCTGGAACGGCCGCTGGGGGGCTCGTGGGGCCGCGTGCAGCCAAGGTGGGCGGTGTTCTGGGGGCGGTGAGTGGCGGTTTTGCCGCCATAACCGCCCCGGAGATACTGGCCCGCGTTCGCAAGGGCGAGATGGGCGTCGGCGAAGCCGCCGGCGAGCTGGTTAAAGCTGGACTGGTGCTTCCAGAGGCCGTCGGCGCGGTGACCGACCTCATTCGGGGCACCGGCGGAGGAGGCGATTTGCTGGCCAAACTCGACGCCATAACCGATCCGGCGGTCCGGGTCGCCTTCATGGCCCATATCGCCAAGGGGCTGGTCCAGCCACTGCGGGCAGCAGGTGCGGGAGGAGAAAAGGTCCGCCAAGCCGCCCGGCTGGAGTCCGCGGATTTGGCCCGTGCAGAGGTTCGTAGGGCCGGCCAGGTGAAGTTACGTGCCCAGGGGCTACAGCAGCGGGAGAGGCCCATCACCCAGCGGGCGGTGACGGGCCCAGGCATACTGGAGCCACAACTGAAGGAGGTGCAGCGTGCCCAAGGCATTGCACAACAAGGTCAAGCGGATCAAGGCGTCCCTGCGCCGGCAGGGCAAGTCGGCGGACGAGGCCGACCGGCTGGCCTGGGCCGTGGCCAACAAGCAGGCCAAGAGCAAGTCGCCGAAGTCGCCCCGGTCGCTCAGCCGAAAGCCCAAAAGGCGGGGGCAGAAGTAGGCAAGAAACCCTTACCGAAAGGAATCTCCGATGCCCAAAGGAAAGCCAGGAGCGTACAAGAGGTACGGACAGAAAAGCAGCGGGCTGAAGAAGGCCAAGCCGAAGTCGCAAAAGCGAAAGAAGCGGTAAAACCCCTACTGAGTGAGGCAGAACGACTTGCCAAGGTGGCCTATTCGCGGGGACGACCAGCGGGGACTGGCAGCCCTAACGTTCGAGTTCTTACAAGAAAACAGGTCGAGAACCTCGTGCGGCAGAGTTCCCTCCTTGTCTTCGACATTGATCGTGGAGCATTAGGCAACGACCTCATCGGCGGCCCATATTCTCTAAGAAAGGCTAGCAGTGGCCTCTATCTTGTGAGCAAGACTCGGCCCACGCAGCAGCGGGCTCAGGCGGAAGCGAAAGTCGAACTCCCCAAGGCGACGGAAGAAGTAACGGCCAAGCAGGAGTTCCAAGCTTTCTTAGTGGCGTCCGCCAAAAAGGTCCCCAAAGGAAAGGTGGCTGAGTTCGAGATGGTCACGGGTAAGGGGCGCAGACAGTTAAAGGGCGCCGTATACGGGGATGTCTGGGGCATAGCCAAAGATCCTGTTACGAGCGATTGGTCGTTGACGCATTTGCCCACGGGGTTCGCTGCCATTAGGGCAAAGACACGAAAGGCGGCACGCCAGGCGCTTGGGGCGATTCTTGAAACGACTAAGCCGTCCGACTGGAAGTTGACGGATCCAAAGAAACTCTCGCTTGCGCTTGGCGAGAAGGTGTCTCTATTGATGAGCGCGATTCGCAGTGGTCGTGCTCCATACAAGTTCAAGGCCTACGAACCCACCACCAAGGGCATTGCCGCCGTAGCCAAGCGTGCCGAACAGGGGGCGCTCAAACGCATCAAGAAGCGCGGTACTCGCCTCAAGGCCGGTATCGACCCAGCCGAACTGGCCGACTACGCCATTATCGGGGCGGCCAAGATCGTCCAGGGCACGGTCAAGTTCACCGAGTGGTCGAAGGAAATGGTGGACCGCTACGGCAAGGACATCAAGCCGCACCTGACCAAGCTCTACGTCGATTCCAAAAAACTAGCCAAGAAGCCCGTCAGCGAGTGGACCACCCAAACCGTTGATGGAATCACCAAGGCGGCGGCCAGCGCCACCCCTTTCGACGAGAAGCCGCCGGCCCAATCGAAGGTGACCGCTAAAACCTCTGCGACCTGGATGGGCCGGGCCCTCAAACGTCTGGGCGTCGAAATCGAGTCCGGGGAACTGGCTATCTCCCGTGAATCCCGCAAGCCGATTCCCCTGACACTCAGCGACCGGATGGTTCAGGAGATCAAGACTGCACCGAAAGCCCGACGCCAGACCGAAGAGGCGCGACACAAGGAGCGGCAGAAGCGTTCCGCGATGGTTGCTAGAGCGTTGGAAGAGGGCGGCGAGACCGGAGCCCGCAAGGCGCTGGCGAAGCTGGGTGGCGAGTACGTCACCATTGCCTTCGAGCCGTTCGGGCACCGTTTCTCGCAAGCCGAGCGCAACTCCATCTTCGACCACATCAGCGGGCATTCCCTGTTCGACGGTAAGCCGATATCGGTCGCGGCGTTCAGTAACTCGGTCCGGCTTACGATTGACCACGGCAAGTTGCCGACGCAAGGCGAGTTGGCCACCTGGCACGAGGTGTTCGGCCCCCAGATGACCAAGGCCCTGCTGGGCAAGTACGGCACGGGCAGCAAAGCGTGGCGGCTATTCACGGAAGTCAACGGTCTGACCCGAGCCTCCCTCGCGTCTGGCGATTTGTCGGCCACGCTGCGCCAGGGTTGGAACCTGGCGGTGGCTCATCCAATCGAGGGGGCCAAGGCGTTTGCCGACCAACTCAAGGCGCTCACGAACCAGAAGCACGCAGAGAAGTTCGACAAGACACTCCGTTCCGGTCCTACTGCAAAGCTGGCCGACAAGGCCGGGGTATTCCGAGGCGACATCCACGGGAAACCGAACCCGGAACTACAAGAAGAGCTATACACGTCAAGTTGGCCCCGCAGGGCGGCCGCAGCAAAAATCGTGGGCAAGGGCCCGGCAGCGATTGCGCTGAAGGCGCTGCAACTGTGGCCCCGCATGATTAACGCCAGCGACCGGGCCTTCACCACCTACCTGAACGTGCTGCGCCGTCGCGTGTTCGATCCTATCGCTGCTCAGATGCAAGACGGTGGGCTGAACCCCGCCAGGGATGCCGCAGCGTTCACCCAACTGGCGGACCTGATGAACACAGGCAGCGGCCGCGGCAAGAAGCTGGCCGACATTTTCCGGCGTGAGGAGCGAAAGGCTGGCGGAGAGATCAGCGGGCAGTTGTTCTGGTCTCAGCGGTGGCTGACCAGCCGCTTCATTCATCCGGTTCGGCTGGTCAGAGCCCTAAGCGGCCCCAGGCCCGTTCGACGCGAAGCAATGCGAGAACTGGTTGCTTCGGTGAGTACGTGGCTGGGCTTCGCCCTGCTGGTCAAAACGTCCGCCGAGATATTCGGCGAAGATATGGACGTTGAACTGGACCCCCGTAGCAGCGACTTCCTGAAAATCCGCATCGGGAAGGCCCGCATCGACATGGGCGCTGGTTACGGACAGGTGATTCGGTTCATTGCCAACCTGATGACTCGGGGCCAAAAGAAGGACTTGCGAACTGGCAAGATTCGCTGGGTGAAGACGAGCGAAGAGGCCAAGAAGTTCTTCCGGTACAAGCTGGCCCCGCTGCCGTCTACGCTCTACTCCGTGGCCGAGCGGCAAACCGCCGACTGGAAGGACGTGACCGTAGAGCGCATCATCCAAAACCTGACCGTTCCGATCAATTTGCAAACGCTCCACGAGGTGCTCGACGAACAGGGGCTAAGAGGTTCCTGGCTGATGGCGCCGGAAACACTAGGGTTGAGCGCGAGCATATACGGCGACAGAGAAAAACGGCCATGACCCGAGACAATCGCGGCGTCCTGATCGGTGGGCTGACCGCCCTGGCGCTAAGCCTGGGCTGGCTGTCGGGCTGCTGCCTGCATCTGCATTATCACGCCCCAGCGGGGCAAACCAAAGAGACCACGACTCAGCCCGTCGATCCCGTGCGGATACTCGACTGGGCCATAGGAGACTTGAACGATGGCTAAGACTGGATTTCTGGAGCTACTGCGGACCCGGACGGCCTGGATCGGCCTGCTCACCATCGGGGCCGGTATCGTCGAGTGGGTGTTCGACGGGGACCGGTCAGCGGCATTTGAGAAGATTCTGCTGGGCGCGGCGATGATTACCGGCCGGCACGCCATCGCGAAGGGGCGATAAATGCCCGCTCAGAAATCGGACGGAGTTGTGGTGGTCAACGGCTTGGGTACCAAGGTCGCGGGCGTGGTGCTGGCCGGGGCTATCGGCTGGGCCGCTTGGGTCACTATGGGGATTGGCGATCTGCGAGTCAATGTCGCCTCGATTGACACGAAACTCGGCATGGTCGTGGAGCACCTGGACATCCATTCGCCCTAAGTTCCGCCTCATGTACAGCGACCCAACTGGTCGAAAAACAGGTCGTTGACAACCTGGGGCAGCGCAAGTATAGTTGCGCAGTAATTCCCCCTGCCGGGAGTCGAACCCGGACGGCAAGCACGCTTGCCGCTGCATGCCAAATGCAGCGTGTCTGCCTGTTTCACCACAGGGGGAGAGAGTCGGCGGGTGACGACACCCAGCCCCGAGCTGGGACGCCACCCAACCGATTCCCCTACGCGGCCGGTAACCCATCCCCTAGATGGGCCGGCCGCTTTCGCTATTCAATCGTCATTCGTCATCCCTGCCAATATAGCGGTAAAGCGTCGGTTTACGTTTGTAGCCTTGCTGGGTAGTGTCCTAATTTGAAGTTTTCGTAGGATCGGAAAGGTCGCGTATCTGTCGGATGCAGGCAGTAGGAATGGTCATATCGCCGCACCCTTGAGGCGGCGTAGTATCTGAGGAGTCAGCTACGTGGGGAACAACTACCTTGCAGTCCGGTCCGTCTCGGAACAACCAGCCCACCGATCGGCAGACGATGGGCTCAGGCTGACATTCGCCAGACAGTTCTTGCCAGTCTGACGAGCAGCCGAATGAGTCAACCCATTCGATTATCACTAACCGCATTCAACTACGGGGCCACCGCATAGGCCAGTGGTTACGCAAAATGGGGCAACGCTGCCCCGAGAATCAGAACGGACCACCGGAGTCTAAGCCAAATGACCCGTTTCCTCATTCCCATTCTACAACAACCGACACGTAGTCAACAGCGACCTGCTAAGTCGAAGCTCCGGGCCCTAGTCCCGGCGGGGCCACCTTTTATGATCTTGCCAGGGAGCTTGCGGTTCGTCAAGCCCTAGCGTAGGCCGCAGGTGCAGTTTAGGACACTACCCGGGGTTCGGAACCATAGAACCTTTGACTTCGGCCAGGCGCAACCTATTTCTACGGCGCAACCTGTGGGCATTCCAGAACATTTCCGGGTTTTCTCTTGACACAACCCCGATTCTTGGGTACGCTTCTTCCGTTATGACACAACGAAATGTCGCAATCGTCGAATTGGACCGCGAGCTTCTGGACAAACTTGAGACCACGTTTCCGTCTGAGCTTCGAGGCGGCAAAAAGCAGGCAATCAGGGTAATGCAGGCCCTACGTCTATACTTGAAGCATCCTGAGCTTCATGCGAACGACACCCCCAAGGCCAAGGTGCGGCCATGACCGCCACCAACTGTGGCTGCCCGGCGCGGGTGCGGGAACCCGACAAGGGCCCGAGCTGATACGGAGGATGGTGCGATGAGCGAAGCGAAACACACGCTGGGACCATGGCGCGTTGAGCAGCCGTTCGCGGACGAATACCGCATACTGGCCCACGACCAACAGATAGCCAGCCTGCACGAACCGGAGGCCCATGCGGCGGATGCAATGGGGGAAGTAGAGGCTAACGCCGACCTAATCGTCCGCGCCGTGAACAGCCACGCGGACCTGTTAGCGGTTTCCAGAGAGGTGCTGTCATTCTTCGCCGTCAATGTTAATATGACAGAACACCGGGACATCCTTGTGCGACTGCAAGCGGCCATCGCCCTAGCCGAGCCCGAGGTGCAGCCATGAGCGACCCGACACCAGCGCTTGAGGTTTCAATCGAGGGCCTGAGGCCAGACCGCCTGCGGCATTGCCACGCGGTGATCCGCTATGCCGCCGAAAACTTGACGCGCTGGGCCAGCGAGCCTTCGCCGCAGGCCAACGAAGCAACTAACCGCGCCCGCGTGAAAGGGTTATCTGAATGCCTGTATGCCTTCCTCGGAAAGATGCGGCCATGAGCGACCAGCAGCCCAGCGAGAGAGCGAAACAAGTGGCCAACCTTGCGTACAAGCACGACTCCGGCATCCATCGTGAGCTTTGTAGAAGAATCGATCATCAGTTCCCCGCCTACGACGCGCTGCTGTTTGCCTGTGAGGGCTGGCTAGAAGTAGAGCGACAAGCAGAGGGCGAGGACGTGGAAATGCCCGCCCATTTGTCAATGGCGATGGCCAAGATGATGGAACGAACCAAGGTAGCCTTGGCCGCCGCGGGCGTGGAGGTGCCGTGATGGCCAAGGCCGCCGTGGTGCACAAGAAGGTGGGAATGTTCGGGACTTGCCCAGTTGGCGAATACTGGCCCACGACTTGCGGAATTAGGTCACGCGCTGTTCGTAAGTTCTGGTCCGACGTCACCTGCAAGCGCTGCCGGGCGAGAAAGGGAAAACGATGAGAAGCATGGACCGATTCGAGCCGCCGGAGTGCGGGCCACAGGAGCCGGAACCGAACTGGGACGGTGGCGTGTTCGCTGCCTGCCGTGGCCGTGAGGCCCGGCGGGAGCTGGCCCGGAATCGCGCCGAGCAGGCCATCGACAACGGCGAGACGCCCGAGCTGGACGCCCTGTTTATCGTGCTGGGCGAGCCACCAACGGAGGTGACGGGATGATCGAGAATGCCAACCAGCAGGCGTTCCCCTTGCAGCCCATTTGGGCTCGTGCAGAGGATGTCCCGGCGGCCCCTGGTCAGTATGGCCTGACCAAGCGCGAAGACTTCGCCGCGAGAGCCATGCAGGGGCTCATAGGTCAAGTTGAATCATTGGGCGCACTCGCAAGAGACGCTGGTTGCGACGCAGAGGAACTGCTGGCCGCAGTGTCCATGAAAGCGGCCGACGCCCTGCTCGCCGAACTCGACAAGCCGAAGACGAAGAAATGAGCAAAACTACTGAACACTCCAAACCCAACCGCGAAACGGCAGATGCGATTTGCAACGATCTGGCCGAGCGCACGAGGCTTGAATGGCAGAATGAGAACTCGATCTATCCGGCATTCTCCAAGGTCTATCCCGACCCCGCCACGATACGCCCCGCCGAGTTTCGCCCAATCGGGGGCCTGACCAAGCGTGAGCTGTTCGCAGCGATGGCGATGATGGCAGTCATGAGAGACCCGGAAGGTGTCAGTGCCGCCGCCAAGGCAACTGGTATGGATCGAGAATGCGCCATGGCCGCTATTTCGTGTGAGGCTGCCGACGCCCTGCTCGCGGAACTCGACAAGCGACAGGAGCCCTGACGTGGACGACGGACGGAACCTGCTGACGCACAGCCGCATGGCCAGCGCTAAGACGTGCCTGCGCAAGCACTGGTACGAATACGAGTTGGGCATCCGGGCCGACCGCGACGGGCAGCCGCTGCGCATGGGCGGAGCGTATCATCTAGGCTTGGAAGAGCTTGGCAAGGGACATGACCTGCATGCCGCTATTTGTGCAGTCCGCATGAACTATGCCAACGTACCTGAGTGGGTCCGCGACATTGACGACTGGCGAACCGAAGAGGAAACCGTGGTCCGCATGATCTGCGGCTACGTCTGGCGCTGGCAGGAGCAAGAGGGTGGGCTGTTCGGTGGTGAGGTCGTGGCTACAGAGCTGCCCTTCGAGATTCCCATCGTCAACCCCGAGACCGGCAGATCCACCCCAACGTTCAAGCTGGCAGGAAAGATCGACAAGATCATCCGCCTGCCCGATACACGGCTTGCCGTCGGGGAGCATAAGAGCACTGGTCAGTCGTCCATCGAGCCCGACAACGACTACTGGAAGCGGCTGCGGATGGACCACCAGATCACGATCTACCTGCACGCAGCCCGCACGCTGGGCTACGACGTTAAGACGGTACTGTACGACGTGGCCAAGAAGCCGGGCATCAAGAGGGGCGTCATCCCGCTGCTGGACATCAACGGGCTCAAGATCGTTCTTAACGCCGACGACAATCGCGTGCTGACCAAACAAGGCAAGCCCCGACAGACCGGCGACAAGGACAAGGGTTACGTTCTACAGACCCGCCCTGAGACTCCGGCCGAGTTCGGTGAGCGGTTCAATGCCGACATAGCGGCCCGTCCCGATTGGTACTTCCAGCGCCAGGAAATCGCCCGCACCGAGGGCGAGATTGAAGAGTTCCGACACGAGTTGTGGCAGACGCAACAGTTACTCCGCGACTGCCAGCGCAACGGGCGCTGGTTCCGCAATACCGGTGCGTGTCTATCGCCGTTCCGGTGTCCGTATTTTCCGTGCAATATGCTCGACATTGACACGGTGCCCGAGGGTTTTGTGCAGTTGAACTATGTTCATCCCGAATTGAAGGAGCCTTGCCATGAGCCCACTGAAAGCACCCCCGTCGCCGCCGCCGCCGAAGGCTGGCGGTAGCGGCGGAATATCGAAGCCAACCGTCAACACCCATCGCAAGCTGACCGTCCGTCAGTCCAAGAAGCTGCCGCCCCGCCTGGTTATCAACGCCGTTGAAGGTTGGGGCAAGACTACCTTAGGAGCCTATGCCCCGAGTCCTGTGATTCTCATGGCAAAGGGGGAAACGGGGTACGACACGCTGCTGTCGGCCCCGTCCTCCCTGGTTCCTGCTGTGCCCGCTGAGCTTGTCGAGTCTTGGCTAGACCTACTTACTTGGCTTGACGATTTGGCCGTTGACCCACAAGGCCGAGAAACGGTGGTTTTGGACGCCCTGGGCGGGTTTGAGAGAATATGTCACCAGCACGTCTGCGACGCAGAGTTTAGCGGCGACTGGGGTGAACGCGGATTCGCATCCTATCAGAGAGGGTATGATCTGGCGGTTGGCGAATGGCTCAAGCTGCTTTCGCGGCTGGATCAGTTGCACGTCAACGGAATGGCTATCGTGCTGCTGGGCCACGCTAAGATTCAACCCTTCAAGAACCCGCTCGGACCGGACTACGACCGTTACGTCTGCGACGTGCATCACAAGACCTGGGCGGTGACCAACCGCTGGGCCGATGCTGTGCTGTTCGGCAAGTTCTACACGGTCATGGAGAATGAGAAGAAGGCTCAGCGCACCGGCAAGGGAAAAGCCATCGGCGGCACTGACCGGGTGCTGTACACAGAACAGCGAGACGCATTCGTGGCCAAGAACCGCTATGGGATGCCCTCCGAAATATGGCTGGACGGCGGGCCCACCGGATCATGGAAGTCCGTTGCTCAGCATCTTGCGAACGGAAGCGAGGTGAAGTCGTGAACGCACCTGGAACCTATTTTGGGCATCTGGTTGAGGGCGTACCGTCCAAGACTCAAGGGGGAAATGACCAAATCGTCTTGAGATTCGACGTTTCGCAAAAGCACGACGGAACAAACTGGGTGCCGGCCGAGATTGGAGACAGAAGGATCTATTTGTCTCTCACCGGAGGCGCTTGGCAATATACTGAGAAGAAGCTGCTGGCTCTTGGGTTTAATGGTGACTTTGTGTCGCCTGGGTTTGACCACGCCATAGTTTCTAAGGGCACACAATTAGAGTGTTCTGCGAACACCTACGAGGGGAGGACGAGCGAGAAATGGGAGCTTGCTGGCTACGGAGGTGGTGGTGAGATTGAGCGCATGCCGGAGAACGAAGCTCGCAAGCTCAATGCCCGGTGGAAGACATCGGTGAGGCGCCAGGCGAAGCCCGATGGCGCACCGGCAGCGCCGCCAGCTTCGCCCGACCCTGTCGCGGGGAGTGGAATGACGGCCCCAGAGGTGGATGCGAGTATCCCGTTCTAGCTGTTCGGTCAGCCCCGGCCCCGCTCGTTAGTCCGAAGGCGGGTGGGTGTCCGGGGCAGCCCTTGAAAGGAAGCCCAATGGGTAAACCGTACTTCATGGTGCACAAACGCAACGGATTTGGCCCGGCTCTCCAGCACAGCACCTACGACCGCGCGATGCGGGAAGCCGAGCGGTTGGCACGCCTGGAGCCGGGGTCTTCATTCGTCGTCCTTGGGACCATCAAGGAAGTCCGCATCCCGGAGATTCTGTACGAGGATTGTCGTGCCGAAAGCCCCTTCGCGTTGTGAACTTGACGCCCCCGCGGCGGCGCGGTAGGCTGCCAGGATGGTCAATGATGCTACTCACACCAACGATTTCCGTCCCCCAGTGGTGCCAGGCTCGGGTAGCCGGACGCCGTAAGGCCCCGGACGCCGTAGCAGCGTTGATCCTACCCGCGCCTGGCGCGGCTTGGGGAGTCCACGGATGGCCAAGCGTAGCAGGTTTACGATGATCCCGGACGAGATCATGGAGCGTGAAGACCTGACCTGGACGGCCAAAGGCGTTTTCGGACGTCTGCTGAGGCTGTGCGGAGAAGACGGCCGATGCAGCGTCAGCCGTCCGCACCTAGCCACCTTCTGCGGCTGTAGCCTGACGGCCATCAAGGTAGCCATTGTGCTGCTGGAGGATCTCGGCCTGGTTAAGAACATGGGGCACAAACCGGGTCGGAAAACGACCTACCTGGTCACCTGGACCTGGGCGGATTCCGCCCCCCCACCAGGTCGGAAAACGCCCTACCCCAGGTCGGATTCCGCCCCCCCCCAGGGCGGAAAACGCCCCGGTTCCGGCCATAAACTGTTTGACGACAACGACTTGCAGGCGCCTAGAGGTAGTAGGAGAGGTACTAAGGAGAGAAAGACAGAGTACTGCGCGCCGACGAGAAAACCGTCGGCTAAGAAGCCGGCCAAATCCAAGGCCCCGAAGAAGACCCGAAAGGCCCGCGAGCCCGACCCCATCTGGGACGCCGTGGTCGCCCTGTTCTACCCGAGTCTCGACGGCGCCAAGGTGCCGGCCGGGACCGCGAAGATGATCGGCAAGACCGTGACCGAGTTGAAGGCCCGAGGAGCAACGCCAGATGCAATCGCAACCCGTAAAGCCAGACACGAAAACGGGTGGAGAGGGTGGCCGGGCTGTGCCTGCACCATCCACGCCATTGTCAAAAACTGGGATGAAGTCCGAGACGACCGGCCCGACACCAGCCGCAAGGACGACAGCCCGGCCCGCATCCGAACCGGCAAGTACGCTGGGGTCGGCCGCTCGATTGTTGCTGACGGAACGCGGCTCGGGCCGGGGAGAGTTCCGAGCGAAGCTGGCTAAAGGCTGGAATGCGCCGCTATGCAAGCCGTCGGGCAAGAGACGGTTCTGGACCGAGGTAGATAGAAGCGTTCTTGTTCAATTGGCCCACTGTGTCTCCGGGGAGTCTAACTGGCCGTTGGTGCTTTGGGGTGAACCAGGGGCCGGAAAGACCTGCACGGGGCTGTGTGTGCTAGACGAGCACGGCGGTTGGTACACGACACTGGAGGAATTGCACCAGCTTGTACTCAAGGCCGGCCGCGGCGAGCTGTTTAATTCGATCGGCACGGGCATTCCTGTCGAAGGCGAGTTCAGTGTCTGGCACTACTGGCGAACGGCGAACGTGACCATCCTTGACGAACTCGGCAAACGGGGCACGACCACCGACGCCCAGTACGAGACACTGACCCGAGCCATCGACCTACGCGAAGGCAAACCGGCCATCGTAATCAGCAACCTGCCCATCGAGGAGCTAGAGCAAGCATACGACGCACGGGTAGCTTCGCGGCTCTCGGTTGGAACCATTGTACAGGTGGTAGGCGACCGGCGGCTGGCCGAGATCGCGGCACAGCCGAAACTGGAACTGGCGCCAGCCCCGCCGAAGCAGGGCGGGGCGGACTGGGCGAAGACGTAGGGCGCAAAGGATTGCACGATGGCCACCGGCAAGTACCAGCTACTCGGCAAACTCAAACCGGAACACTACGCGGCCCTGGAGGCTGACATCGTGGCCCGCGGGGTGCTGGTGCCGATTGAGGTGGACTCCGATGGCGAGATCCTGGACGGGCACAATCGCGTGGAAATTGCTGAACGGCATGGGCTGATATGCAAGTCCATCGCCCGCAAGTTCAAGACCGACGCTGAGAAGCACGAGCACGTCATCAAGCTGAACCTGGCCAGGCGGCACCTGGAGACCTACGAGTGGGGCGGACTGTTCAAGCTGCTGTTGAAGTCGAGGGGCATCGAACGAGACAAACGCGGCCCGAAAGCCAAGGATGACAATTCGGGGACGGTCCCCGAATTAGCGGCTGAGTGTGGCGTGGATGACGACAGCACTGCACGGGCGAGAATGCGAGCCCACGACGCCTACCTGGCCCTGCCGGCCAAGCTGCGGAAGCAGGTGGACAAGGGCGACCTAGACCTAAAGGGCGCTAGGGCTCAGGTCCGCAAAGACAAGCAGCTAGAGAAAGAGAGCGCGGCCCGGCCCAAGTCTGGCGGACCCAAATGCAAGCTGACCAAGGACCAGGAGGTCGTCAAGTGTGATGCGATAATCACCGACCCGCCCTACGGGATTCTCGACGAGCCGTGGGAGCCGGCCAAGCTGGAACAGTTTACTCGCAAGTGGGCCAAGCGGTGGGCCAAGGCCGAGGCAGACAGCATCATCGTGTTCTTCTCGCAGGCCCACATGTGGAATGGTCGTCGATGGTTCGACGAATGCCTGACTGGCTATGAGTTCCAGCAGTTGCTGGTTTGGCACTACGCCAACAACAAGAAGCCGCAGTCCAGCAAAGAGTTCAAGCGGACATGGGAGCCGGTGTTCTTCTATCGTCGCATTGGGTGCGAGCATCAAGTGGGCGTTGGCGGAGGGGAATGGGGAAAAGACCTGACGAATTTTGATTGTCACGTGGCCGCTGTTCCGCAGACCAACTTTACCGACGCCGAGTTCAAGCAGCATCCAGCCCAAAAGCCGGTCAGTGTTATGCGTTGGTTGGTCAACGCCGTGACGCAGCCTGGCCAGTTGGTCTGCGACCCATTCTGCGGGAGCGGGACGACTGGGATCGCCGCCCTTCAGTTAGACAGACGGTTCCACGGTATCGACACAGATGCGGACTTTCTAAAACTCTCTGAGCGCCGGATGGCGGCCTATGGCTAGGCCCGATTTTTCGCAACTGAGCACCGAGAAGTTTCGCTTGCGGATGCGACCGCACGCTATCGCCATTTATAAGGTGGTCTTTGGCGAGGGCTGCGAGATGCAGGACTTGCGAGAGGATGGGTTTCGAGTTCACGTTTTGGACAAAGAGTTTGGCATAGATACACTCGCGGTGCTCCCGTCGGGGCAGTGGCTCAGCATCCAAGAGAAATACAGACGACACGCCGCGTTGCGGTATCTGGATTTTACCCAAGAGTATATGAACGCTGAGGGGACCAAGCATGAGGCCCCAGGCGAATGGTTCAAGCTGGGGGCACAGTTGTATTTCTACGGGTGGGCGACCGAGGATGAGTCCGGGTTTGCGAAGTGGGTTATTCTCGACGTTGCCAAGTACAAGCTATTGGTGGAACGGGCTGGCGGTCTTAGTGCTGTTGGCATCAAACGGCAAAACCGCCAACATGGCCGAGCCTCATTCTTTGCCATACCCATCAAACGTCTGGAACCGGCCTTTATAGCCGACTATCGTGCGTATCGACAGAATGTTGGCCACCAGAACGTGATGGCATGGACACAGACCTAGCCCCGCCCGGCGGGCGGCAGAGGAGGCGTGACGTGTTAGTAACCAAGACCATGCTAATAACGGCGGGGATGCCGCCCTGGGACGTCAACAAGTTCGCGTGCGAGTGGCCTGCTGGTGCGGAGTTGAACAGCGAGAACTACAGGCGCGCTCAGGAAATTGGGCTTTGTCCGTCTGCCCTCTTCTCTGCTGTAGCTACTCGGGACCAATACGAAAATCTTGGCCGTAAGATTTCCGCATATTCCGCTGAGGCGGAAGCGAAGCGACGCCAGGCCGACAAGCAGCACCAAGAACAACTGGCCCAGATTGAACGCCAAAAAGAAGCCAGCCAAGTGTTGGCCCGAGTTGTCGCTCTGGCCGAAGCGCTGTACGTGGCTGAGGAGGCGTGACGTGAGTAACACCGGCAAAATGAGAAGGGGCCGCATCGTCGATAGCAACATGGACCGGCCAACGTCTCGCCTGTCTACAACGCGGCCGAAAGTCAAAGGTCCGCTGCGCTTCGAGATACGCTGTAACACCTGCAACTTGCTGCGGCTCAATACGGAGCATCCGTGCCCGGAGTGCCGGTGCCCGGAGTATCGGGTGGTGACGTGACTGAGCTGCCGGCCCCAACCTGGCGCAGCGAGTGCGGGCGGGCCAGCCTGTACGTGGGCGACGCGCTGACCGTGCTGCGGACGCTGCCCGATGCGTTCGTGCAGTGCGTGGTCACGAGCCCGCCGTACTGGGGGCTGCGCGACTACGGTACGGGCCAATGGGAAGGAGGGGCTGCAGAGTGCGACCACCTGGGAGAGCCTATGCGGACGCGGGCCCATGTGAATCAGAACTGTGGCACGGGGGTTGACCGCAAGAACGCTGAGGGACGTGAGCCGATGGGACGGGTCTGCACGAAGTGCGGAGCTCAGCGCATTGATTCCCAGCTCGGCCTGGAGCCCATGCCAAATGAGTACGTGGCCGCGATGGTCGATGTCTTCCGCGAGGTGCGGCGCGTGCTGCGGGACGACGGGACACTTTGGCTGAACCTGGGGGATAAGTACGTTGACAAGTGCCTGTGTACTATTCCGTGGCGCACAGCTCTCGCCCTCCAGGCCGACGGCTGGTATCTGCGGCAGGACATCATCTGGCACAAGCCCAATCCCATGCCCGAGAGCGTGACCGACCGATGTACCAAGGCCCACGAGTACATCTTCCTGCTGAGCAAGGCGGCCAGGTACTACTTCGACGCCGAGGCGATTAAGGAGCCGCAATCGCTTGGCACCTACGAACGATACGGAGACGGAAAGGCGCCGCGAAAGATAACCGCAAAGGCGTATTTAGCAGAACCCGGCAAGGTGTTGGCGAACGCCGACTACAAAAACAAGACGCCAGATGCCATTCTTCCAGACGGCAAGCGCAACAAGCGCAGCGTGTGGACGGTGCCGACGTTCGGATATCTCAACGCTCACTTCGCCACATTCCCACCCAACCTGATAGAGCCCTGCATCCTGGCCGGGGCCGCGGCCAAGTGCTGCGCCGAGTGCGGGACGCCGTGGGAACGGATGACGGAATGCACTCGGAGCTTCGAGAGCGGGTCCGGGCGCAGCGACAACCCAATCAGGGGGAAACAGGATCCCGTGCAGGGCGGCGGCGAAACGCTGGACATTAGACGTGGCCCCGTCGTTCATTCTAAGACCATCGGTTGGCAACCGGCCTGCAAGTGCAACACGATGGACACCCAAGCCAGCATCGTTCTGGATCCCTTCTCCGGCAGCGGGACCACGATGCAGGTGGCCCACAAGCACGGCTGCCGGTCCATTGGCATAGAGCTGAACCCGGAGTACGCGGACCTGTGCGTCAAGCGCATCGACCAGGATCTGCGGCAGGCGAGGTTGTTCGCATGACCACGCTCACACGAGCAGCAGTCGGCGGCGCGGTCGGACTGGTCGTGTTAGGTGCCGCATGTGCGGTGCACACGCCCGCCAAGGGGGCCACCAGTAAACTCCGTGATGTACAGGCCCCTCGCGCCGCCGCTGTTGAGACCGAGCAGTGTTCCTGCATAGAGCCCGAGCGGAGCTACACGCTGCGCGACTGGGTTGTGTTGATGACCGGGCCGGGGCGATGCGGCCCGCTGTGGAACGACCTCGACCGGGACGGGGACGTTGACCTGGCGGACTTCGCTTACTTGCAGAACGGCGAACAATGATGACACAGAAAAACGACCTCGAACTGCTCAAGAAAACGTATCTCGATGCGGTAAAGAAACTCCTGGCAGACGCGGGGCGAAACCCCGAGCTGAACGACGATTACTATGACGCCATGCTGCGCGACGTGGGGGAAGACGTACAGAGTCGCCGGGATCGCCTGTGCTGGGAAAGCGGCTCGGCGCGGAGACTGCGTGCCCGCCATGTTGAAGGACCGCCCGGCGCGGAGGAAGAACGATGAATGAGAGAAAGGAGGTTTGCTATGAGCCTGTTAATCTGGCTGGCCGATTTGATCGAAGGGCTTGTGCCGCTGATCCAGATCGGCATGGAGGGGTAGTCAACTACCCCAGATCCAGGCGAGAGGTCTGGTGCTCGCGCTTCGTTGGCTGCGCTGCGATTGCGGCGCTGCTGACGTTGCTGGTGCTTTGACAGTGCGGGAAGTGGGTAATGCCGATGTCTGACCGGTCCACTATGTGCGCAGGGTTCGTGAGCGCTGTGCGTATTGAATCCTTGTCGGGGAGCGAGCCTGCGTCGTCAGCCGACTGCCTGGGCAATACCGTAGCCTCGGCCTTCGTGGCCCCCTGCAACGACGGCACAAACACCGCGATGTGCTGCGTGGATTTAGTCGCGCCGGTAAAGCTGCGCACGCTGGTAGAGCGCACGGTTGACTTTGCGATGACCAACTGCGAAGACTTGCTCCGCAGGCTCGCGGACGATTGAAAGGGGGTGATGCCGATGGACGGGTTCACTCCCGTTGAAATGTAGCCCCGCCCCGTGCGTCGGGCGGCGCGCGGGGCGATGAAGCGGGGATGCGGCAATCTTGCGGTTCGATTCCGTGACGTGTGGCTGGGTTCAGGATGTGGGTTCGATTCCCACTCCCCGCAATGTCCGCCATCGAACGGGCGGTAACGTGGAGCCAATGAGGAGATGACAATGAAGCGGATAGTAGAAGAGACCGGAGCCGATGGCCTGGAAAAGATGCTCGGTGAGCAAGTGCTTCTTATGTGCGCCGCGTATTTTTACGCAGGCAAGTTGGTGGGTGTAAACGATGCATGTGTCGTGCTGAAAAACCCATCCATCGTGTACGAAACAGGAAGTTGGTTGGAGTCTGGCTGGAAAGACGCGCAAGAATTGCCCTGCGACGAATTAGTGGTAATGACCGGTCATATTGAATCTTGCGGGGTAATGCCATGTTAGCGAGAGCGAAGCGGTCGTGGTCGCGGGCGTGGTCGCGGTCGCGGTCGGGGTCGGGGTTGGGGTCGGGGTCGTGGTCGGGGTC